>ERZ1106941.116-NODE-116-length-120535-cov-6.502631_pt1 | contig 120535 bp, 69 predicted proteins | sample MGYA00403670_ERZ1106941 | MGnify/ENA primary metagenome ERZ1106941 (study PRJEB35170, sample SAMEA104062400) | human gut metagenome | biome: human gut; feature: human-associated habitat; material: faeces | place: Denmark | collected 2012-06-04 ...
TAAGAGAGTTTGGATTACTTTTTCAATTTTCAGGAAAAGATACCTGAGTAGTTACAAGAATACGCCGAGAAGAAACAGAGTGAAGGATTTGGCTTGTGAAAGTCAATCCTTCCAATTCTGTTCTTCTTATAGAAAGGGATACCTCCCTTATTTCCCACAGGTATCCCTTTTTTTTATTTCATAACATCTCCTTATTTACACTAGAAACCAATTTGCTAGTCCCTTATTTCCTTATAGATTAAGGAGATGTTTTGAGAATATAGAAAGTCCGGGCTTGCGAAAGTCCGGGCTTTTTCATTATTATTTATTTATCGGATTGAATATAATGGAAGTTCTCGTCATACAGTCCTACGAGCAGGCTTTGTCCTTTACCATCCACTTTCAGCCCGCCATATACGGCTTTTTGATAAAGAGTATCTTGTCCCTCTTCAAAGAAGAAAGACTCGGCACCGAGGAAGATCCGGTGACGCACTATTTTATATTTGATGACTAGCTCATTGTCGTTTACAGGCTCTAAAGCGTTTTGCAGCCGCACTATTTTTCCTACTTGATTACTGTCAATTTGAAGTATGGCATAACCGCGTATGGCAGTTTGTTGGTCTAGCAGATCTGATGAAGCTTCTTTGTAGCTAAGCCTCATATAGTCTCCTTGCATAAGAGAGCGGGGATCGACGGGAGCTAGCTGTAACAAAATCAACTGTCCGTCTTTCAAAGTTTGCTCTTTTTTATAAACCGACCAGTTGAAATATCCCAGTAGCAGTATCAGGTTTGCAATAATCAATATTCGGCTATACTTTTTCATGTCTTGTTCTTTTTTGAGTGAAGAAATACCAGGCTGTAATACATGCAATTCCGATGAAGAAAAGCGTCATGGATTTGGTGAGCAGGCTCAAATTCAAATCATAATAGTATTTGGAAACGGCATAGATAAAAAGAAGAAGCGAGGCAGCACACTCCGCTTTGTAGCCATAATGGAAACATATTAGAATCAGCAACAAACTGCCGGATAAATAAGGAGCAAACACGGTAGGCAGACAGATAACAATACAAAGAATATAGATACCAATCTGATTCACCGGATTATTCACTTTCATGACCTGCATGATTCGTTGAACCATTATAAGAATACCGATCCATATACAAACAGACAGTATGCAGGATACAAGCCAGCTATTTGTTTCTGATATCAGATAATTGATTGATAATCCTCCCAGTGAGACGATACCGGATATGAATAATCCGAAATGAAATGGTTTGTATTTGGAAAAGTAATTCTCTGTTCCTATACATTCAAACAACTTAGTTTCAAAGATGTTGGCAAATAGAAATAGTGCAAGGATAGGAACTACAGCTATTTGCAAGGGATAAAATGAAGAAAAGACATGGGCGGCTTCTCCGAAGAAAGATATATTAAACAGAATGACTGAAAGAAAGGGGAGGATAAACCCTCTTGATAACAAGAATGTGAGAATACTGATTCCTATAAGTGTAGTGAAGAGGATATTAATGCTGGCATTTATACCAAAACCAATCAATACACACCCGGCTATGTATAAAGTGATGTTCATTGCATCCAGAAAAGACCGGATCACCATGCGGCTGATTGTTAGGGTAGCGAGAATTAATATACTTCCTACAATCAGGCAAGAAATATCGGAGCGGAGGATTCTGGCAAGTGCCAGAAATCCCAGAAAGAAAATAGCCGTCAGGATTCCTCCGATAATAGATACGGCTTGAATGGTGAGGCTATGCTTCTGTGTCATACCATTGCTTTTTTAGATGAAGAATGATGTAAATGAGTAAAGTTGTTCCGGTGATGACAATAACCCCTCCGTAGAAGAATATCTGAACATCCCTAAGACCGCTTTGTGATATGAATGTAGTCAATAGAATCATTAACGCAGCAAACGGAATGATAGCCAGATAGAACAGGCTTTTTACTTTCCATCCATACCAAAGTCCCGCAGAGAATAAAAGGAGGGTGCTTATGAGAGGAACAGACAATATGGCATTCTCTTCGCAGATTGTCATCATTAACAGAAAACTGGTATGTATAATAGTAGCCAGTGAAAGAAGACTGACAAACCAGCGATTGTTTCTGTCCAAATGACCTTTTACACTCATCCATTCCGTGATGATCGTTGTTAAGGCACATATCCAGGTTACTGCATTGGCCAGCAAAGTCATTTCCCAGGAGTTGGCACTGGCAATCTGTATATTGTACAACCATATCGTAGTACAAAGTAATCCGATGAACGTCAGCCATAACGGAGCGAAACGGATAGCAACCGCCCAGAGAATAGTGAAGAGAGTCCATCCCAGGAAAAGATCGTAAGCATCGGCTCCCGTTTGGTAGATTTGTCCGAAGACAGCTAAAAGCGTGCCTATCAGGAATGTAGCTCCGGTCAGGAGAATTTGTTTGACGAGCTTATTCCAATGCGTGAATGTAGCGAGCAGGACAGAAGCTACTAATAACACTTCTACTATTCCTAACTTTGCAAATTTGGGTAATTCCTCCCAGTTGTAGGCAAAGAAGAAGATAATTCCTGCCACTGTAAAACCAACGCCCACTGCCAATAAAAAAATAGAAAGGAATTGATTCCATTGTTTTTTATCTGCGTACAGCGCTTGTCGGGATAAAGGCGAAGAGTCGGTCTTTTCCATGTGTTTTTGCTTTTTGATGATTACAAACATAAGAAAATAAAATGATTATCACCTCAAGATAGACTATAAAAAGGTATGACTTACCTTATTGAAATTGACAATAATAGTAGGTCATACCTTGAGAGAGGTTATGAAAATATTCAAAATAGAATAACTTAAAATACCTCCCGTATATGCTTAAAGTTAGAATTGATTGTATCAATTACTTCTTGTGAACGACCGTTGATTAACAACTTATACATTGATTGTGCAAAGCCCACCATTTGACCGAATTCAATTTTGGGAGGCATGGCCAGTGCGTTCGGATCAGTCATGATATTAACAAGTACCGGACCGTCCAACTCAAATGCATTAAGTAAGGTAGTCAACACTTCTTCCGGATCACTGACATTAAATCCGGTCATTCCCATTGCTTCCGCCACTTGAGCAAAGTCTGGATTCAACATATTTGTCTGCCAGTCCGGCAATCCGTCCACTTCCATTTCCAACTTCACCATTCCCAATGAACGGTTGTTGAATACGATAATTTTAATTGGTAACTTATATTGTACAACGGTTTCCAAGTCTCCTAAAGTCATAGACAAGCCACCATCTCCGCAAAGCGCCACTACCTGGCGATCCGGATAAGCTAGTGCGGCACCGATGGCTTGCGGCAAAGCATTTGCCATAGAACCATGATTGAAAGAACCCAGCATGTGGCGTTTGCCTGTCGCTTGCAGATAACGTGCCCCCCACACACAAGTCATTCCCGTATCTACTGTGAACACAGCATCGTCCGAACTTAGTTTGTCTATTTCGGACATCACATATTCGGGATGAATCTTATTTACATCGCCTTTATCTTCCGTGTAAGCAGCCAGATCCTTCTTTACTCCTTCATATCTTTTGAGTTGTTTCAACAGGAACGAATCATCTGTCTTCGGATTCAGCATACGCAATAGACTTTGGATGCTCAGTTTAACATCACCGCAAAGTCCGATATTCACCTTTGCACGACGTCCCAGACGTTCGGGCTTTATATCAATCTGTGCTATCTTGATGTCATCCGGCAGGAAAGCGGAATAAGGAAAGTCTGTGCCGAGCATGAGAAGCACTTCGGCTTCATGCATACTGTAATAGCCTGACGGCATTCCCAACAATCCGGTCATACCCACTTCATACGGATTTTCATATTGCACCTCCATCTTTCCTTTGAAAGTATATACAACCGGAGCGTTCAGCTTCTCGGAAAGCGCAATCACTTCCTCGTGAGCTCCCCGGCAACCGATGCCGCAGAAAAGAGTGATACGTGTATGTTTGTTTAACATGTCAGCTAATTGAGCCAGATCTTCTTCCGACGGACAAACTTCCGGTGGGGCAGGATAGTTGATAACCGACGAGTCGACAGCAACGGCAGAAGCCTTTGCCAAGTCACCCGGAAGCCCGATAACGGACACCCCTTTGCGGGTGACAGCCGTTTGTATGGCCGACTGGAGCATACGTGGAAATTGTGTGGGAGTAGTGGCTACTTCATTATAATAACTGCAATCGTTAAAAAGTTTGATGGTATTCGTCTCCTGAAAATATTCCGTACCAAACTCTCCGGTAGGAATTGTAGAGGCGATGGCGATTACCGGTGCGCCGGACCGGTGTGCGTCATACAAGCCGTTAATCAGATGAACATGTCCCGGTCCGCTACTTCCCGCGCAGCATCCCGGGCGACCGGTCAGTTGTGCTTCTGCCGCAGCGGCATACGCCCCTGTTTCTTCGTGGCGCACATGTATCCATTTTATTTGATCGTTTTTTCTGACTGCTTCGTTTACTTCATTCAGACTGTCGCCTGTTACGGCGTAGATGCGTTCAACTCCGGATTTTACCAGAGTATCTATCAACTGTTCTGCTATTTTTTTTGCCATAGCTGTAATTGGTTTAGGATTGATTTTTATGTAATAACAGATGGCTGCAAAGAAAAGTTCTAATTTAACATATGCTAATAACGCCTTTGTGTCGGGACACATCACCGCTTTTATGTTAAAATTAATTCTGTAACAACTTTTTAGTAAAGATGTATAAACAATTGCAATATCCTTTTGTTATCTTTATAGGCGAAATCTTAACCTAATGTATTAAACCTCTTAATTACTCTAGAAAAATGAACAGAAATGAAATCGGTGTGAATGCCGGTAAGGTTTGGCAACTGCTTAGCAATAATGAGAAGTGGAGCTATGGACTTTTGAAGAGAAAATCCGGGCTGAAAGATAAAGAGCTGGGTGCCGCTTTGGGGTGGTTGTCAAGAGAGAGCAAAATAGAGTTCGATCAGTGCGATGAAGAGCTTTATGTATATCTCTGTGTGAATGTTTATATTGGCTGAAAGAGTTTGACACTTTAACGAGAACAGAAGAATCTCCGGAGGAATGACAGTATAGTCAGCACTTCGGAGATTCTTGTTTTTTATCCTTTTTCTGCTTTATGTTTCTTCCTTTCAATGGATTTCCGGAAATAATTCTGTTACTTTGCATCACGAATTAAAATGTAAGAAACAATGAGAAGTTTTGCCTCCGACAATAATTCCGGTGTGCATCCGTTGGTAATGGAAGCATTGAACCGGGCTAATATAGACCATTCTTTAGGATATGGCGATGATAAATGGACAGAAGAAGCCGTAGCGAAAATAAAGGAAACCTTTACGCCTAACTGTGTCCCCTTGTTTGTATTTAACGGAACAGGTAGCAACGTGGTAGCATTGCAGCTGATGACCCGTCCGTATCATTCCATCTTTTGTGCGGAAACGGCTCATATCTATGTAGATGAATGCGGCTCTCCTGTGAAAATGACAGGTTGTCAGATTCGCCCGATTGCCACTCCTGACGGTAAACTTACCCCGGAATTGATGCAACCTTATCTGCATGGTTTCGGCGATCAGCACCATTCACAACCCAGAGCCCTCTACATCTCCCAATGTACCGAACTTGGCACCATCTATACTCCCGAAGAATTGAAACGTCTGACAGACTTTGCCCATCTGAATGGTATGTATGTACACATGGACGGAGCCAGAATAGCCAACGCCTGTGCCGCTTTGAATCTTTCCTTAAAAGAACTGACAGTAGACTGCGGAGTCGATATTCTTAGTTTTGGCGGAACGAAGAACGGACTGATGATGGGAGAGTGCGTGATTGTATTTAATAAAGACTTGCAATCGGAAGCCCGCTTCATCCGTAAACAATCCGCCCAACTAGCGTCGAAGATGCGTTACCTCTCTTGCCAGTTTACGGCATACCTCACAGACGACCTCTGGCTGAAGAATGCCAACCATGCCAATGCAATGGCTACCAAACTTTACGCTGAATTGAAGAAACTGCCCGAAGTAACTTTCACTCAAAGAGCCGAAAGTAACCAGTTATTCCTCACCATGCCCCGCCCGGTTATCGACCGGATGCTGGAGTCTTACTTCTTTTATTTTTGGAACGAAGAGAAGAATGAAATCCGTCTGGTAACTTCTTTTGATACGACAGAAGAAGATGTAGACGAGTTTATAAGACTTTTAAAACGTTAAAAAGGAAATCCGGAACAACAAAAGCGCCTGAATATCTGTTTTTATAGGAAGTTTGAAACTAACTTTGTCCGCAAAGTTTTCTACTTCTTATGATTATGAATACTAGACAGAACAGGCTAATCATATTCGCGCTTTTGTTGTTGACACAAACCCCGTTGGGCGCACAGCTGCATTCTACTAAAATTGAACTGCCGGAGGGTTCTATATCTGCAACCATGGAAGATTCCATTCCGGCAAAGCGCAGTTTCTTTAAAAAGTTTCTTGATTACTTCAATGACGCCAATAAGGAAAAAAAGAATAAAAAGTTTGATTTCAGTGTGATAGGCGGCCCACATTATTCCAGTGACACCAAGTTCGGACTCGGACTGGTGGCAGCCGGACTATATCGAACCGATCGGATTGATACGCTTCTTCCTCCCTCCAATGTCTCTCTTTACGGAGATGTGTCGACTGTCGGCTTCTATCTGTTGGGAGTCCGCGGAAATCATCTGTTTCCAAAAGATAAATACCGCTTGAATTACAATCTCTATTTCTATTCTTTTCCCAGTCTGTATTGGGGACGGGGATATGACAATGGAGCGAACTCTGATAACGAAAGCGATTATAAACGTTTTCAGGCACAGGTGAAAGTCGATTTTATGTTTCGGCTGGCAAAGAACTTCTACATCGGCCCGATGGCCGTATTCGATTATATCGACGGACGGAACTTTGAGAAACCGGAACTATGGGAAGGAATGGCCGCGCGAACCACTAATACCAGCCTGGGACTTTCCCTCCTTTACGATTCACGTGATTTCCTGACAAATGCATATCATGGCTATTATTTGCGGATAGACCAGCGGTTCAGTCCGGCTTTTCTCGGCAATAAATATGCGTTTAGCAGTACAGAACTGACTACCAGTTATTATCAGCCGGTATGGAAAGGTGGAGTGCTGGCAGGGCAATTCCACACATTGCTTACCTATGGCGATACCCCTTGGGGATTGATGGCAACGTTGGGAAGTTCTTACTCCATGCGCGGATATTACGAAGGACGCTATCGGGACAAGGGAGCAATGGACGCGCAAATAGAACTCCGGCAACACGTCTGGAAACGGAATGGAGTAGCTGTATGGGTAGGAGCGGGAACGATTTTTCCACGACTTTCCGAGTTCACCCCGAAACACATTCTGCCTAATTATGGCTTCGGGTATCGTTGGGAATTTAAGAAGAGAGTAAATGTACGTTTGGATTTAGGGTTTGGCAAACACCAGACCGGATTTATTTTTAACATCAATGAAGCTTTTTAAAAATATAAAGAATTGGTTGGAAAATCAGGAACATCTGTTTTATCTGTTCCTGTTTATCTTGATAGTACCTAATATGGTACTCTGTTTTACAGAACCTTTACCATTTATGGCAAAAGTCGCCAATGTGTTGTTACCTTTCGGTTGCTATTACCTGTTGATGACTTTGTCGAGGAATTGCGGCAAGATGCTGTGGATTTTATTCCTGTTCCTGTTCTTCGGAGCCTTTCAGATCGTGTTGCTTTATTTATTCGGCCAGTCCATTATCGCTGTCGATATGTTTTTGAATCTGGTCACCACCAATTCGAGTGAGGCATTGGAACTGCTCGATAATCTCACACCTGCCATTATTGCTGTAATCATACTCTATGTACCTGCCCTGATATTAGGGACGATTTCAATTATACGTAAACGGAAACTTACGGTAGAGTTCATTCGCAGGGAACGGAAGAGAGCCTTCCTGGTCTTTGGAATCTCCCTCCTTAGTCTTGTCGGAGCCTATGTGCAGGATTCGGGATATGAGTTGAAATCTGATTTATACCCGCTAAACGTATGCTACAACGTAGGTCTTGCCTTTCAAAGAACAGCTCTGACACAGGATTACCACCGTACATCCAAAGACTTTACTTTCCATGCCCGGCCTACTCATCCGGAGGGAAAACGGGAAGTATATGTAATGGTCATAGGAGAAACCTCTCGTGCCCTAAACTGGCAATTGTATGGTTACGAACGTGAAACGAACCCGCTCTTATCCCGGCAAACGGGTCTGATTGCTTTCCCAAAAGTGTTGACAGAGTCGAATACGACACATAAAAGTGTCCCCATGCTGATGTCGGATGCTACTGCCTGCAACTACGACTCTATCTACCATCAAAAAGGAATCATCACCGCTTTCAAAGAGGCAGGATTCCGGACGGCTTTTTTCTCCAACCAACGTTACAATCATTCATTTATCGACTTCTTCGGAATGGAAGCCGATACGTATGATTTTATAAAAGAAGATTCGGTCAGTTCTACCTATAATCCTTCTGACGATGAACTTCTGAAATTGGTGGAGCAGGAACTGGCGAAAGGTGCAACGAAACAATTCATCGTACTTCACACCTACGGTTCCCACTTTAACTATCGCGAACGTTACCCGTCGGAAGATGCTTTCTTTACGCCCGATTATCCGATGGAAGCAGAGAGAAAATACCGGGATAACCTGGTGAATGCCTATGACAACTCTATCCGTTACACGGATGATTTTCTGTCACGACTTATCCGTATGTTGGAAAAACAGCAGGTAGATGCCGCCATGCTCTACACTTCCGATCATGGAGAGGACATTTTCGACGATTCCCGTCATCTGTTCCTCCACGCTTCTCCCGTACCTTCTTATTATCAGCTTCATGTGCCATTCCTGATTTGGATGTCCGATGACTACCGCGAAACGTATCCCGAACGTTGGAATACCGCTATTGAAAATAAGGATAAGAATGTTTCTTCCAGCAGCTCTTTCTTCCCGACCATGCTGTCTTTAGGCGGAATAGAAACTCCTTACCGGGATGATTCGCAGGCTGTGACGGCTTCGCACTACGTCCTGAAACCGAGGGTTTATCTGAACGATCACAATGATCCCCGTCCGTTGGATGATTTGGGCATGAAGAAGCAAGACTTCCGGATGCTGGAAAAGAGGAATATCAAGTATTAAGTATTAGGTATTAATCCTTGTTAATTTTTGCATCCAAAAATGGGATTGGCGTGTTATTTGCCGTATGATGTATGAACGATTAAATTCATAAAACATGGCCTATATAGATTATTACAAGATTCTTGGAGTAGACAAAAGTGCTTCTCAGGATGATATCAAAAAGGCTTTTCGTAAGTTGGCCCGGAAATATCACCCTGATTTGAATCCTAATGACCCTAGTGCAAAGGATAAATTTCAGGAAATCAACGAAGCCAATGAAGTACTGAGTGACCCCGAGAAACGTAAAAAGTATGATGAGTACGGAGAACATTGGAAGCATGCCGATGAATTCGAAGCGCAGAAACGTGCACAGCAACAAGCCGGAGGCTTTGGCGGTGCAGGAGGTTTCGGCGGATTCGGCGGTGCGGGTCAGGGTTTCTCCGACGGTAACGGAACCTATTGGTATAGTTCCGATGGAGAAGGATTTTCCGGTGGCAACGCTAGTGGATTTTCCGATTTCTTCGAATCAATGTTCGAACATCGGGGAGGAAGAGGACAAGGTTCTGCGGGATTCCGCGGACAGGACTTTAATGCCGAACTTCATCTTTCCCTTCGTGATGCTGCTCAAACGCATAAGCAGATATTGACTGTAAATGGTAAACAGGTACGTATCACTATCCCTGCCGGTGTAGCCGACGGACAGGTTATTAAACTGAAAGGCTACGGAGCCGAAGGTGTCAACGGAGGACCTGCGGGCGACTTGTACATTACGTTCGTTATAGCCGAAGACCCGGTGTTCAAACGCCTGGGCGACGATCTGTACGTAGATGTGGAGGTAGATCTTTACTCTGCCGTATTGGGAGGCGAGAAAGTTGTCGACACGCTGGACGGTAAAGTGAAACTGAAGATAAAACCGGAAACGCAGAACGGTACGAAAGTCCGTCTGAAAGGTAAAGGATTCCCGGTTTATAAGAAGGAAGGACAATTCGGTGACTTGATTGTGACCTATTCTGTCAAGATTCCTACGAACTTGACCGACAAACAGAAAGAGTTGTTCCGTCAATTACAGAGTATGAACTAAAATGAATGAGTACTATGCAGACTGAATTAATAATTGTCAGTGAATACTGTCACAAATGTCATATTGAGCCTTCATTCATCGAAATGTTGGAAGAGGGCGGTTTGATTAACGTGCATACCGAAGGCGGTGAACATTATCTGCTTTTGTCGGAACTCCCGAACGTGGAACGTTATAGCAGAATGTACTATGACTTATCCATCAACATGGAAGGTATCGATGCCATTCATCATTTGCTGGAAAGGATGGAAGATATGAGGCACGAAATGCGTTCGCTTCGCAAACAACTTTTGCTGTACCGGGAACGGGAAATAGAAGATATGGACTGGTAAAAAAATAGAGCCTCTGTTTGATTCGAACAGAGGCTCTATTTATAGTAAACGGAGGCTCTGATTCATTCAATCAGAGCCTCCGTTTTTTCAGGATGTTTATGCCGTTATTTTATAATACAATATACGTGCAAATCTCTTCCAGATAGCGTGCGTCGATAGTGTCGAAGCTATCCAATGTATCACTGTCGATATCCAGCACCCCGACAACTTTCCCCTGCTTGAGGATCGGTACTACTATTTCCGATTTCGAGTCCGAACTACAGGCTATGTGTCCAGGAAACTGCTCTACATCAGGAACAATCAGTGTACGGGCTTCTTTCCAAGCGGTTCCGCAAACTCCTCTGCCAAAGCGGATGCGAGTGCAGGCAATGGGGCCTTGAAACGGACCCAGTACGAGTTCTTCCTCTTTCACAAGGTAAAAGCCTACCCAGAAGAAACCGAAAGTCTGCTTTAAGGCTGCTGCCATGTTGGCAAGATTGGCAATGAGATCTGCTTCCGTACTTACCAAAGCATGCAGTTGCGGAAGTAACTCCCGATACTTTTCTTCCTTGCTTCCTGTGTGGATGATTAAATTTTCTGCCATCTCTTTACTATTTGATTTGGTTCAGAATGCTCGGATCTTTTATCTTATCGTCTTCTGCAAAGAAGATAATCTTAGTCAGTATCTCGGCAGTCTTCGGATCTTCATCTACGAAAGGCAGGAACAGGCGTCCGCGATTTTGCGAATGTACCGGAAGAACGGCTATCTGTGCACCACCTTCCTGATGGATCACACCGCTGCCCAGATGAATATTATACTTACCCAGTTTACCTTCGATGTGAGCGAAACTTCCTTTTATCGTCACGTTCTTGAAATGGAACAACGGCATTGTCAGTTCCACCAGCACGCTGCGTATCTCGATGGTAGAGTGGCTGGTTTCCGGATCGACGCTTCCGGCATGGGCTACGCTTACTGCCAGGTCTACGTCCCTCATCACTTCCGAGAAGATGACAGGAGGAATCTCCGAGATTTTCATCAGCTTGTAGTCCTTGCGGCTATGGAAGCAGACATATTCCAATGTCGGAGCTTCGATGTCGGCAGGAGAGAACCAGTCTGCCATCGCATAGATGGTGGCGATGATGTTCTCTTTGTAATAGATCTTTTGGAGACCGTCTTCATAGTCGGCTACCCAGCGACGGCCTTTCAGTACGGCAACCGTTTTCTGCGGTTGAATCTGATTGCCGGCATAGCGGCGGGATTGAGTGGCTTCTATTTCTTCCGGAGTCGGAACGTAAAGTTCGCGGAATACCTGTTTGAAAGGTTGGCGGATTGATTTGTCGAACAGAAATTTTTGATAAGCATGCCAGTCTCCGCTTGTATACAGGTCTGTGGGGTGCGCGATGCGTAACTCGTCTTTCGGTTTTAACGGGAGGCAAACGGCATTCACTGTAATCAGCAATCCATCGGTGTAGAAGCCCGTCTGTCCGTTGCAGATGAAGACGAGATGTTTCAGTAATGGCCAGATAACAGGATTCTGCATCAGCTTGCGCAATTCGTTTTCTTCAAAATGGGTGCAGTCTTCCATCGCCTGTTCCAGCATGATGCGCGAACGGGTGTACTGGTCTTTCAGCTTTTTGTGTACTGCTTTCAGTTCTTCTATATACGGATGCTTTTTCAGCTTGGCAGGCATGCTGTTGAGCTCTTTGCCGTCTTTGATTTGCTTAATCTCCGATTTGCCTTCCTCGTTGATTTGTACATACACTTCTACGCCGTCTATCTCTTTGGGGGACAGGTAGGGAAGAAGTTCTTTAATCAGTTCGGTTTCCATGCTCCAGGTCAGGCGGGTAACGTCTCCGTAACCAGAGTTGCGTGCCAGGTTTTGCAGGGCGATGTTTACCGCTTTCTTTTCGCTTTCCTGCCTTTGAGCACCGAATTCCTTGCTCTCTTTCAGGAATTTTTGCAGGTATTGATAACGAACCAGCAGTTCTTTATCCGGCTTCCGTCCCAATGGGATGAGGCCGTAGCTCATCAATAAGTCTTTGTTGCGCTTGGCTATTATTTCTTTCTTTATATCTGCCGCCTTCACTGCACCGTTGGTAGCATCGGCAAACTTACGGGCACGGGGATGGCTGTTGCTGCATGAAATATATTTGGCGGCATTGTAGACCACTTCGAAGCGTTGCTTGCCAATTGTCTTAAATGCATCTTTGAACCAGTCGATGTCAAAAGCACCTTCCCGCAGGTCATCTACGTCGATGGGGGTGTAGCGGGCGATAATCGCTTTCTTCTTGTCGTCACACGTTTCATTGGTGTGGGCGTGGAAATAATAGGCTGCACTTGTCAGTCCTTTCCAGCCTATTGCCTTTTCAGTCAGTTCAATCCATTGTGGGGCGAACATGGCGGCTTCTACCAGTCGCTCGTCGCTGATTTCGGCTTGTTTCGCCAGTTTCTTCAGATTCTCGCCGGTGTCCGTAGGCAGGGGATGGCAAGCATGGAGCAGACTGCTCAATACACCCCGTTTGGTGCTGCCCCAGTTGTAACTGTCACGTATGAAAGTATCTTTGCCGAATGCTTGCAGAATACGGATAAATGTTTCGGCTCCATAGACGTAGCTTAGTTCTTCTGCAAGGGAGGTGACTTGTGTCTCGGAGTCTCCACGTTTTAATTCAATTTCAAGAATCCGGTCTACCACCTTTTGGGCGAGGGAACGGAAGAGGGAGAAGTCGATGTTTTTGATATCGGCGTATCTTTCTTTTTCCTTGTTGAAACGAACGTTGTCGTTCAATACCATGGTGATTGCTTTGATCTGGCTGGGAGAGCTGATGCGTCCCATCATTTCACGGTATACTTCCTCTGTCGGGATGATTCCCAGCATCCAGGCACGGGCGAAGTCTGTGGCATGAAGATAAGAGTCTGTTCCCTCTAGTTCGGGGGTGTGCTCCATGTAGTTGGTGAGCTTATAAAGCTGATAGCGCACTGTGAAGTAACGGATAAATAGATCATCATTCATGGGCTTTTGAGGCATTTCGAGCCAGAAGTTCACGAATTTGTTGTTATGTATCGGATAAACGACCTGTTTTTCTCCGTATTCCAGTTTGTCCCGAAGCCATGCATGCTTACTGGTGTATTGGCGGAAGATGTTTTTGGTATTTAGCAAAGGCAATAGTTGGAGCAGCATATTGACGGCCAGTCGTTGATAGACGGCTTCATCTTTGTATTCGTATGCCAGTGCTTCGATGATGTCACTCATCTGTTCATAGTACGGCATCTTGCGGAGGTCTTTCTGCAATCCGCGGTAAGTGATGCCGGCATACATCCGGTTGACAAGCGGCTCAAAAGTATTACTTGATTTCTGGTCTGCCTTGATGTCTTCTTCATCTTCCTCGTCGGAGTCGTCTTCGTCTTTAGCGGTACCTGTCGATGCAAGCATGAAACTCATCATCAGCAATTTGTCGTAGCTTCCTATTTCTTCTTCGTAGAAGGCTTTCCACAATTCCGGGAATCCGAGTCCGCTCAATCCTCCGTAGTTGCTCCAGTTTATAAGGACACTGTTACCTACCAGACGTGCTTCTCCGTAACCATTTTTGAATTCTTCATTCTTGTAGGTTTCGATGTATTTGCTTAGTTTTTTGAAAACGAGTTTGGCCCTTCCAAAGCAGATGAATTCGAATGCTTTTTTAACGTTGAATCCTTTGTCCTGGGTAATTTCCGGCAGACTGACTTCAAGAGACGGATCGTACAGACCGAAACCGTTATCTTTGGTATAATGTTGTGTGACGCTCTCTTCTGTTCCATCGCCAATCAGAGATTCTATCAATACTTTTTCTTTCGGGTTCGGCTTCTGAATCTCTTTAACTGTCGGGATCAATTCCTGATAGATATCTTGCAGGAATTCTACATTGTGTATGGTCTTCATCATGTCCAATCCTGCCAGGCGGCGTTCGGCAACCTTGTCTGTTAGCAAGCGGCGGATGCTGTCGGCTAGCTGTTCTTTGGGCTGTTTCATCAGCAGGTTGATAGCATGGATACGCATTTCGCTGTATTTGAAGCGCAGTAACTCTTCTACTTTCTGGTTTTGTTCGGGCGATAAGGTCATCTCGGACAATGCTTTATATGCTTCTTCACGCACATCTTGCGAACGGTCTCCCAGTGATTGCAGTACATATTCTTCCTGTAGCGGACTGGTCGGTGGAGCTAATACAACACCGATATAGCCTGCCCGCATATAAGTATCCAGAGAGGGCAGATAGCTGCAAAGATCGTCTTTCAATGCAGAATTATTAGTCATCCAGGTGATATATGCCATTTTGAGAACGATTTCCGAACGGGTGAGTTCTGTGCTTTCCCAAGGGAATACATAAGGAGAATAAATCTCTTTGGCAGAGATGGACTGATAGATTTGCTTCAGATATTCATAATGGCGGACCGCCTCTTCTTTGCTATCAAAATAGTCGTGGAGTGACGGGGCGTCTTTGTGCCCTCCGTACCGGCTAAGATAGAGACCGGACAGATACAACGGTAAGATAGCCGCCACCACCGACGGTTCCTTATACCATCTTTCAAAGGCATTTTTACTGATGCGGTGGTTCATGCCGGAGTATTGCGTACAGCGTAAGAAATAAAGTAATGTCTGTACCTGGTATTTAGCACCTTTCTTGATAATTTCCGGTACGAGCGTCTGAATCTCTTCCGTATTATAGAATCCGATGCTCCATAAAGCCAGATAGAGTTCGACTGTATCTTTGCTTTGAAGAGCACTGTGTGCTTGTTTCCGGTCGTTCAGAAAACGATGGATCAGTTCTACATATTTATTGGTGATACGTTCGCTGCTGTCTTGTTCTCCGATACCCGTACTGACTGCAATACCGCGTTTCACGGAAGCAAATCGTTGCAGGCCGTTGTCGCAGATGACCGAGAAAAGATGGAGATAACTTTCGGGACAACCTTCGTCCATCGTTTCCACGATAGCTTGGCGGAGACCCTCCTGTAACTTGGCTGCCAGAAGTAACTTCCCTTCCAGTTCCAGCAAGGGGCGGTATCCACTTACTGCGATAGCCTGGAGATGTCTCTGGTTGAGGCGGTTGGCGTTATTCTCACTGGTCAGCACATTGTTGAGGTATTCAATGACAGTCTGGTTGCCTTCTGCTATTTGGGCGGCCATCCAGTTTTGGCAGTTCATCGAATCCTTGTATGCTTCTATTTCTTCCGGAGTGTTTCCTCCGTTCAGTATGGCTTGAACCGTAAATCCGGTGGCGCGCAGTTTCAGAAACTGGGTCAGTGCATCTATAACGTGGCCGATATGCAGAAGAGGATTTGCCGACCGTTGTGACCGGCGCGAGTATCCGTGAGTGTACGGGCACCGTGCTTTGAGCTTCAGATAGGTGTGGAACAGGTGGGCGTACTCGTCTCCCAATAGATAGCGGAGTAGCTTGTTCAATTTACCATCGAAAAGATTGGCAACGCTTTTAATCTTCTCTTCTTGGATAATATAGATGATGCAAGGCTCTAATTTATCGCTGTATGCACCATACCGGGTATCCATGTTGAAGTATTGCATAAATACATCCAACAGTGCCATTGTCTCTTTGTCTAAACTGGTTCTCTTTTTCGTTAACCTTTCCAGGTACGGAGCAATCCGTTTATTTAATGCGTCATTGTAAATCAGTCTCATGATTCTTTTCGTTTTCAATGTGTTTTATAGGATAATGATTACCATAATCTTCCCGACAGCATAGCGAGCCGGATGAAGGTTAAGGTAGATTCTTCTTTAAGTTGGATGGGAGAGGATAGGTCTCCGGTTTCCGTATCATCCATGAAGATACGGAAAATTCCGTCCTCATAGGATTGCAAAGCATTGGTGATGGCTTCGACTTCTGCGGCAGGTTTGCCATTATAGTTTACTGCAAACCCTACTTTGCCGGAAGCTGTTTTATTTTCCACTTCTTCCTGTGTGAGGTATTTCAGCACTTCGCTCTGTTGCAAGCGTTCATTGTATTCGCAGACTTGCCAACTGACGATGGCTTCGATCAACCCCTGTACATTGACAGGCGGAACAGGAAAATCGATAGGAATCTTTTCGATACTGCACTTTCGCTTTCCTAACTGTTTGATTTGGATATATACTCTCATATTCTCTTTATTGGGTGATCTGGATACTTGATGTAATGGCATTCAGATCGGTTTCAGCTTCTTCGTCATAGACAAGCATGACAATAGCAAAAGATCGTTTCTTGCTCTCTTGAAAGTAATGCAACGCTATTTGTTTTACATCCTCTCCCGGTTCATCAGGAGCCCCGATGTGCAGGGGATTCGTGATCTTTGTCATGGGGAGTCCGTTGATGTTGACATTGCTTAGTTGGTAATCTTCTGACGGTTCCCCTTGTGCATTTCTTGGGAGAGTGAGTGATAACTCTTTCATGTGTTCAAACTCCTTCTGCGTGTCGTAGGTGAGGGCGGTAATCGTTAATTGATTCCCTCCGTTGACCAGCATGAGTAATGGAGGTTCCGCACCGTCAATAATTCCTTTTGCTCCTGCTATTTTTGTCCAGTTGGTAGGATACTGGCAACTGAATTTGGTGGCTGCATCATAATAAGATAGCCACGTATCGTCATTGCCGACAGGTGTATATGCCGGAACTTTCCTGCTGGAAAGATTGTCCGTAGCATTCACAGCGGAATGATTACTGTTCTCGTTTTCCTCTTCCAGTTCACCATTCAGATAGGCTTCCACAATGCCGCTTTCCCATTCATTGCGTATCTCCGGGTAAAGAGGAGGAACGTTTTTGCACAGGATCATGAAGCTGAACAGGAATATACAGAATATACCAAGCTCCCCGATGATGGAGACAGTCCGCTGTGCATCGGGTTTCTCGAACTTGTAGCCGACCACGTATATAATTCCCAGAACAAACCCGCTTAACAACCCGCCAATATGGGCGGCATTATCAATGCCGGCTTTCATCCCGTAAACCAGATTATACCCCACAAAAATGAGGATGCTGGTTAACAATGCCTTTCGTTGTTCTTTGGCGATGCGATGAAAGAGGAGGAATGCAAGGAATATACCGTAAAGTCCGAAGATAGATCCGGAAGCTCCGGCGCTGATTGTCTCACCGTGCATATACAGGCTGAATGCAGCCGAACATAATCCGGTTAGCAGGTATGAAACGAACATACGGCGTCCTCCTATCAGTTCTTCCAACAGAAGTCCTACATACATGAAAGCATACATGTTCATCAGGAGATGGAAAGCTCCGATATGTATGAAGTTGCAAGTCACTGTGCGCCACCAGTCACCGGTGAGAGTCAGCGGTCCGAAGTCGGCTCCCCATTTCAGTAGTGACAGAGTGGAAGGAGACATAATACCCACTCCGGAAGCAATCATTACAATGAATACAAGAATATTGATGTCTATCAGGATGGGAGTTGCTATAAATCCTTTGCGGGGAATGAAGAAAGACAGGAAAGAGTTCCTCTTCTTTTCTTCCTCTATGTAGGCTTTTTCTTCTTCTGTGAGCGGGCGGTTGAACTCTTCTTCGAAATCTTTGGCCCTTTGGGCTAGTTCTTCCGGAGTGAGTGAGGCTTTTATTTCTTCCATTGTTTCCCGTAACTTCTGGATATTTTTTCTGTTCTTTCCATAATCAACAAATTGTACGGAAGAAGACTGACTGCGAACGGATACTTCCCCGTCACTTCCCTTTTCTATGGTAAAGGTTATTGCCTCTCCATGGGAGCGTATACTGAACGGGACTTCAAACCGGATTCCTTCCGGAGTTACTTCCTCGATATTCCACTCAAGTTTTTGAGAGGCTTCGAGAGCCAATATAAGGATTTCCGTGTTTGATAAACCTGGCAAATACAGTTTGTCATTATATGAAGGTTTGAGTGCCATATTTCTATCTCTATCTACATTCATCAATTAAAAAATTACTTATCTCACTGACAAATGTATAGAATAATAATGGAAAATAATAGAATATGACAAATAAAAAAAGCATCCATTTCGTAAGAAAGGATGCTTTTATCAGATTTAGTCGATTATTTGTTACTTTTTGTAGAACGCCAAATCTTCTTTGTCGAAGTTTTCGATGAAATTTGTATGCTTTTCTACTTCCGCTTCTGCATAGTTCAAATATACGTGTGCAGATTTGGAGAACAGTTCAGAAGACTTGCTGGCATCTTGAATCAGTAAGTGACACATGATAATATCAGCAGCCATTTCCACCAGTTTGCGAGCGGTGAAGTCAAGCAATTCCTGATCTTGTACTTCTTTCACAGCGTTGGTGCTTGCTTCAAATTTGTCAGCCATCTTCTTCAGGCGAGACATCAGCGGTTCCATTTCCGGTGAACAAGGAATAGCCTCAAACTCGCGGATAGTAGCGATGTAAGAACCATTAGTCACGTAACGGATAGCGGCTACAGTCTGTAACTGGGTAGTTCCTTCGTAGATGCTGGTGATACGTGCGTCGCGATAGATGCGTTGGCAAGCATATTCCATCATGAATCCTGAACCACCGTGAATCTGGATACAGTCATAAGCGTTCTGGTTAGCATATTCAGAGTTCATACCCTTAGCCAGCGGAGTAAAGCTGTCTGCTAGTTTGGCGTATTTTTTCTGTTCCTGACGTTCTTCCGGAGTCAGTTTACGTTCGCGGGAAATATCATCCAATGCTTTGTAGATGTCTACGTAGCGAGCTGTTTGATACAGCAAAGCACGTCCGGCATCCAACTTACCTTTCATGATAGCCAGCATATCGTATACTGCCGGGAATTCGATGATTGCTTTACCGAATTGCTTACGGTCTTTAGCATAAGCCAACCCCTCATTATAAGCAGCCTGGCTCAATCCTACGGATTGTGCAGCAATACCCAGACGGGCACCGTTCATTAAAGCCATAACGTATTTAATCAAACCGAGTTTGCGGTCACCGCAAAGTTCAGCTTTAGCATTCTTGTACACCAGTTCGCAAGTAGGAGAACCGTGGATACCGAGTTTGTTTTCGATACGACGTACGTTCACACCACCCTCATTCTTGTCATAGATGAACATAGAAAGACCACGACCGTCTCTTGTACCTTCTTCCGAACGAGCCAATACCAAGTGAAGATTAGCATCACCGTTTGTAATAAAACGTTTTACACCGTTCAGCAACCAGCAACCGTCTTTTTCGCTATAAGTTGCTTTCAGCATAACTGCCTGTAAGTCGGAACCTGCATCCGGTTCGGTCAAGTCCATAGACATCGTTTCACCTTGGCATACGCGAGGAATGAAACGGCTGTGTTGGTCAGCGTTACCGAATTCGTACAGTGTTTCAATACAGTCCTGCAAAGACCAGATATTTCCGAAACCGGCGTCGGCGGCAGCCACGATTTCCGCGCACATGGTGTACGGAGTGATCGGGAAATTCAAACCACCGAATTTGCGTGGCATGGTCATGCCGTTTAGTCCGGCTTTCACCATAGCATCCAGATTCTGTTTGGTTCCGGAAGCATATTCTACGCGACCGTTGGCACAGTGAGGACCTTCTTCGTCTACACCTTCTGCGTTAGCGGCAATGATTTCTCCTGTGATTTCTCCGGTAATCTCCAATACTTTGTCGTAAGAGTCTACAGCATCTTCGAAGTCCAGCGGAGCATAGTCGAATTCATCTTTATCTCTGTAATTGCGTTCTTTGAGTTCGCAAATACGTTTCATCATCGGATTGTTCAAGTGATACTTGAGTTCCGGTATGTCTGTATAATAATTAGCCATCTTTCCTTACTTGCTATTTTGTTTATAATACTTAATCATCTTCGGCACAACTTCTTCAATACTTCCGTTGATTACGTAATCGGCAATCGTATTGATCGGAGCGTCCGGATCGTTGTTGATGGAGATGATGATACCACTTTCCTGCATACCGGCGATATGCTGAATTTGTCCGGAGATACCGCAAGCGATGTAGAGTTTCGGACGAACGGTGACACCTGTTTGTCCGATCTGGCGATCATGGTCTGCGAAACCTGCGTCAACAGCTGCACGGCTGGCACCTACTTCTGCGTGAAGTTCTTTAGCGAGGTCGAACAGCAGGTCGAAGTTTTCTTTCGAACCTACACCGTAACCACCGGCTACGATAATCGGGGAACCTTTCAGGTTGTTCTTGGCCTTTTCTACGTGGCGTTCGATCACTTTCACTACGTAGTCTGTGTCAGCTACATACTTTTTCACGTCGTGACGGATCACTTCTCCCTGATAAGTCGGAGAGAGGATTTCTTTCTTCATCACACCTTCGCGAACGGTTGCCATCTGCGGGCGGTGTTCCGGGTTTACAATCGTAGCAACGATGTTACCGCCGAATGCCGGACGGATTTGGTACAACAGGTTCTTGTAAGTCTTACCTTCTTTTTTGTCTTCGTGGTCACCGATTTCAAGTGAAGTACAGTCGGCAGTCAATCCGCTGGTCAGAGCAGAAGAAACGCGTGGACCGAGGTCACGACCGATAACGGTAGCACCCATCAAACAGATTTGCGGTTGCTCTTCTTTGAAGAGGTTCACCAGAATAGCTGTGTGAGGAAGTGATGTATAAGGGTAAAGTCCTTCACCGTCGAAAACGTGAAGTTTATCTACTCCGTAAGGAAGGATTTGTTTTTCAATATCTTTGAGGCCGCTTCCGGCAACTACAGCTTCGAGCTGACAGTTCAACTGGTTGGCTAACGAACGACCTTTGGTCAGAAGTTCGAGGCTAACGTCTGCAACGTTACCTTCTTCTATTTCGCAATATACAAATAAGTTATTCATGATTATCCGATGGTGTGGTTAGCTAATAGTTCAACAATCAGGTCTTCCACGTCACGGTCGCTGCCGCTGATGGTTTTGCTCTCTTTAGCCTGGAACACGATGTTCTGGATGGCTTTCACTTTGGTCGGCGAACCGGACAGACCGCATTGCGCAAGGTCACCGTTTACGTCGGCTACACTCCATTCTGGCAGATTCAGATAATCACGCTTGTCATACAAATCGGTATAATCAAGGTTGCCTTGCTGCTTTTCGGTTACAGTCTTGGCATGTTTGTATTTTTGAACCAATTTTGCATTGCGCGGACGGCAGGGAGCTGCAGAACCGTTTACGGTAATCACGATGGGCAGCGGACCTTCTACAGTTTCTACGCCACCGTCGATGTGACGTTTCACTTTGATTTTACCATCGCCCACTTCCAGAATTTCTTCTGCGTATGTGATCTGCGTCAATCCCAGTTTCTCTGCTACCTGCGGACCTACTTGCGCCGTATCACCGTCGATAGCCTGACGACCGCCGATAATAATGTCGCAATCACCGATTTTGCGGATGGCAGTAGCCAGTGCGTAAGACGTAGCCAGTGTGTCTGCACCAGCGAAAGCACGGTCGGTCAGCAAGTAACCGTTATCTGCACCACGGAAAAGTCCTTCACGAATAATGTCGGCTGCCCGTCCCGGTCCCATTGTCAGGATAGTTACGGTAGAGCCTGGATGAGCATCTTTCAGTCGAAGAGCTTGCTCGAGGGCATTCAGGTCTTCGGGGTTGAAGATAGCGGGAAGTGCCGCGCGGTTAATTGTCCCGTCGGCTTTCATGGCATCTTTCCCGACGTTACGTGTGTCGGGAACTTGTTTTGCCAATACAACAATTTTCAAACTCATGCTATAAATTTTAGTATTAGTATTTCTACAAGTTAGCAGCCAGTAGTCAAGTAGTAATCTCTTGCTATCTAAACTATCCGGTTAACTATCAGCTTGCAAATTTACTCAAACACTTGGTTCTGACAAGAAATCCGAGTAAAAAATGCACAGGTTTAAGATTTTTGAGCAAAAGAGGAAGGTTTTTATAGATTTCATTCAGGGTTGGCAAGGTGTTTATGGGCAGTCTGCCGGATTGTCCGGCAGACTGTTGATGAATTCCGGATTATTTGATAAGTTCGTAATAATGTGCGTTCGTGAAATTATCATTCTTGAAAATAGCTTTTTGCATAATTCCTACTTTCGTGAATCCCACTTTCTCTAATACACGCATGGATGGGGAGTTATGCTCAAATACGACTGCGAATACACGTACTTTATCAGTGTGTTCGAAATAATAGTTGATGGCTTCTTTCAAAGCATCAGTTACGATTCCCTGATTCCAGAAAGGTTCTCCAATCCAGTAGCCTGCTTCTGCACTAAAACGTTCTACATCCGTAGCGGGTACAAAACCGATACTTCCGACTGCTTCTCCATTTACTTCAATGCAGAAATCATGAATATTTTCTTTTGCTTGTATCATAGCGAGAAAAACTTTAGCATCTTCCTGACTATAAGGATAGGGGAGACCGTCACGGCAGTTATCCCAAATATTCTTGTTATTGAGATATTTGGCTAATGATGCTGCATCTTCGGTTTGCCAGGTACGGAGAGTATAGTTTTTCTTCTGCACGATAATTCCTGTTTTCTGTACCATATCATCTATTATTTTATCCCAATTTCAGCTAACCCCATCGGTTCACCGTCATGTATCATCCGTGTTGCTTTCAACTGAATATAGCGAGCCTTGACCGGAGTAAAGTAAACCGATTGCAAAATCGGATTGCTCTTTATATTGGAAAATTCATCTTTGGCTACTACCTGATTGACCGCATTGCTGTCCATGCCTACAGAGATTTCATAAGCCGCGATCAACCCTTTATTATATTCACTTTGGTCGGGGAGATAGTGGAATGAGGTAATCGTGCGTTCTTCTCCCAAGTCAATCAATAGTGTATTTCCATTGATGAAACAGGTGGTCTGGTCGTTCTTATCCATACCTTTCTGTGCTTCCTCCACGTCTACTCCAACAAGAGTGAACGGGTAGCTTTTCAGTTCTGTAGCTTTTGCTGTGTATGTATCCGAAGTCTCTCCTGCATAATATCCTTCAATGTTATTAATACAGAGACAAGCCCGTGAATCTGTGAAGCGGATACGAATCTTATCCGTAGTGATTGTTTCGAAACGAAGGAGCCGTTTATATCCGATAGTGGTAGTCTCCTCATTGAGCTTTACAGGGATCCATTCGCCTGCCTGGTTATATTCTACAACGAATGATTTGACACGTTGTCCGAGAGGAATATATTCCTGCAACATCATACGGTTGATCTTCTCTGCTTGAGGTAAATCGAATTCGATAGTGGCTGAAATGACATCGTCATTGGTAGCCCAATAAGTATCATAATCACCGTCGGTCACAGCTTTGGCGGAGAATGTTCTTCCGCGTTCGTCCGATGCTTTGGGAGAGAGTCCGGCCAGCAGATTGTGTGCCAGTTGTTTTTGTATATTCTGGTGGAAGTTTACGGCATTGGCAGAGTCAGTAGGATGAATCAATCCGTCACGGTCTACCGGGAAGTTTAATAATAGCGTTGCGTTATGTCCTACGCTGCGGTAATATAAATCGGTCAGTTCGTCTACTGTTTTCACACGGTCGTCTTCTTCCGGATGATAAAACCATCCCGGACGGATGGAAACATCACACTCGGCAGCTACCCATTGGTTACCGTCGGCATGACCATATTGCAGTTCACGATACTTGGGATAGCCCGGATAAACTTCTCCGGCACGGAGAAAAGACCAGTTGGTGGCTCCGGCAAATCCGTGTTCGTTGCCCACCCAACGACAGCCCGGACCTCCATCCGAGAAGATAACAGCTTGTGGCTGTAACTCATCAATCATCTTGTAAGCTCGCGGATAGTTATAATAAGTTTTGCGGTCGATCGTACGGCTGTCTTTTGCTCCGCCATACCAGCCGTCTCCACCGTTGGCACCATCAAACCAGATTTCAAATACATCACCGTAGTTGGTCAGCAATTCGTTGAGTTGTTTATAGAAGTATTCTACATATTCGGGGGAACCATAATTGGCCTGATGCCTGTCCCAGGGAGAGAGATAGACTGCGAATTTAATGCCATACTTTTTGCAGGCATCGGACAGTTCGCGAACAATATCTCCTTTTCCGTCTTTGTACGGAGTGTTGCGGATACAGTACTCTGTCAGTTGCGTGGGCCACAGGCAGAATCCATCGTGATGTTTCGCTGTCAGGATCACTCCTTTCATGCCGGATTTGACAAATGTCTGTACCCATTGTTCACAGTCCAGACGGGTAGGGTTGAATGTTGTAGGATCGGAGTCTCCATATCCCCATTCGCGGTCGTTGAATGTGTTAAGTCCGAAGTGTACAAAAGCATACGTTTCCATTTTTTGCCATTCCACCTGTTTGGCTTCGGGAATGGGTAAGATAGCTTCCGGTGCTTTTACCGAATTACAGGCACTTAGTAGAAAGAGACCTGTTGCGAAGATAAGAAAGTGTTTTTTCATGGGGGTGTTTATTAGTTAATAATTGAATGTAAGAATCATCTACAATGTAATTCCAACTACAAAATAAAGTTGCTCTTCATAAGGGTTGGCTATTAGCTTTCCGAAGATGGGTAAAGAGAAGTTGGACGTTATTTTGATATCTTTTGTTGCAGATAATCCGATATTGACTACATTGAATTTGTCGGAGTACATACTTTCCCAAGGAGTGAAACCAGCTTCGATATTCATATTTACATCCTTCACGCTGAACGGGTAACTCAACTCGCAGTAACTGGACCAGGCACGTTTCCCGTTTTCCCGGTAATCGTTTCCGGCAAAGGTAGTGTACCAGCTTACTGACAATGGGAACTTTTCGCTAAGCATATAGCCGGCTCCTGCCTCGAAAGTGTGTCCGGTAGAGTGCGAACTGTAATTGAAGTATTTGAAAGGTTCTTCTTCTGTCTGGGTAAAATAGTTATTGGCGTAAAGAGTCAGGTTTTTGTATTCGTACTCTAGTGATAAATCTATTTCATTGTTCTTTTCGCGAAATTCGGTAGAGCCCCATGCGTAAACAGTTAGTCCTTTCCAGTTGAGGCCGAGTGAAGGCTGCACACTTGCATTACCGCTATCTATACCACGCCAGATATAACTGCTTACAAAATCAGCAGTTACAAAAACTTCTTGTGCCTGTGCAAAGGCTGTACAAAACAGGATGACAATAAGTAGGATTCGTTTTTTCATTTTATCGGTTATTTCTTCTTGTTTTCGGGGGATAAAGATACACAATATATAGATAAATGATGACAGATGAGGAGAAAAAAGAAAACGGCTGTATTGAGCAGCCGTTTCTTAAGTAATTGTGAATCTTGAAAGTTAGTTAGAAAGTGACGTCCATTTTCAGCACGAAAGTACGTGGGGCGGCAACTGCCATTGGGCGGTAGCTGTATTCTTTATTCAACAGGTTGTTCACCATAAACTGGAAAGCTACTTCTTTTGTGGCTTTTACTCCGAAGCGTACGTCGACAGTAGCATAGTCTGTATTATGTTTTTTCCAGTAAGTAGCCAGTGTTTCTCCTTTTGAATAACCGAAAAGGATGCCACGTACATAATCCATCAGGTCTTTCTGCTGTTTCTCGCGTTCGTCCAACATCAGATAGTCAACTGCCAGAATTTTGCTCTTCCATGCTACATTGGCACCGACATTGATACGTTTCCACTGGAAATCTACCGTAGCTTTAAAACTGTGCTTCGGGCGATATTTAAGATACTTACCTGTGTTCGATTTCTCTTTCATCTGAAGAGGATCGGTATAAAGCCCTTCTACTGCATTACGTTCCTGATAGTCAGCATCGCGTGGCTCCGTGTATACATATCCTAAGTTATAGAACAACTTCGTATTCTTATTGAAATTATACACGCCGTTCGTTGAAATTTCTACTCCGTAAATCTGGGCTTTCGATACATTGTGGAACTGGGCTCCGATGCCGAAACCTTTGCCATCTGTCAGCATCTGGAATGCATCGCCTATGCTATTAATCATTGTGTAATTGGCATTGTTGAACAGTCCGAACTGGAATTCAACCATGTCTTTATACTGTGTATAGAATCCTGCAACATCCACAAAACCCTGGAAATTGCCGACCTTATATCCTTGCTTAATTCCTAATTCCGCATTAAATCCTTTCTCCGGTTTGATGTCCAGATTAGGATAGACGCCAACTCCACCAATATCCTTGCGCAGGTATTTTTCATTGATAGACGGATTACGGTAACCCTGTCCGAAGCTGGCACGGATAAAACTGTAATCAGCCAGCTGATAATTTAACCCTGCACGGAAGACCGGACGGAACGGAACCTTGGTTCCGAAAATTTTGGTTTCGGCTTCACGGTGATGATTATTCACCCGATAATATTCGGCACGTACACCGGCAGACACACTCAAACGATCCCAAAAGCGCTGATCGTACTGAAGGAAAGCAGCTACATTATCACTTTTGTATACCTCATCCATTACAGCGGAGTCATAGCGGATGTGTTCCAGGGTTACTCCGGTAGTGATTTGTGCACCGCCTTCCCATTTCTTATTGAACTGGTAGTCGAGGTAGTAATCGAAGTTCTTATCAGTCTGTGTTTTGGGAGTGTTTCGTGACGGATTGATAACATTTGATAACCACGGAATCAGATCACTCGGTAACTGTCCGTTCGTAAGTCCCCCTAAGTCACTCGGCACTCCGTTGTCCATTACCCAAGAGATCAGATCGCAATAATCGGCAGTCGTCGCATTCGGGAAAATATTGCCTAATGAGGTGAACACTCCGTTCATGGCATCTTCCAGATTTCCGTTGATAAGTCCGGAACCTATACCTACCAATGCAGGATAAAGTGAACTGTAATCGCCACCGGCTATATTCTGTATCGTTTTGGCATCAGTTCCCATATTTCCCAGAATATCAGTGATGGAAGTTCCTTGGGTAGGGCGTACGATATTGTCGGCGCTGTAATAGAAACGTCCTTTAATCTTATGTGACGTACCGTTTTCCGGATTCACATAGTTGATGAACGGATCGATATGGAAATTATTCTCTTCACGTCCCATGTTGGTGAAAGGAGACGGTTTGTACACTTCCGTTGGTGAACGCCAGATGAAGAAGTCGCCGTATTGATTGGAAAGGAAATCGACATTGAAACCATAGTTCAACAGTTTCATTCCCATATCGGGCTGATGATAAGTGAGGCTCCCTCCCATACGGAAACGTTTGTTGTATCCCTGTTGGCGGTATCCTTCATCAGTGAAAAGATTGATTCCTCCGCTGACATCGAAATTACCGATACGGCGGGAATGGGAGAGGTCGAATCCTTCGTAAATAGGATTCCGTATACCGCTAAGAAGACTTCCGCGCAGGATCGGTTTAACAGAATATTTATCATCTTTCCAGAAACTCTTGTCGCTCCATTGGTATTCGTCGTTTTCCGCATCACCATATACACCGATATAGGCGCTGAATCGTGTTTTCGGTGTCAGTCCCGGACGTGCGGTACGGATATTGATAATACCATTCAAAGCTGATGAGCCATATAGTACGGAAGATGCTCCTTTAATCACTTCCACCTGTTCTACGTTCTCTAAAGGAACAGTGTTCCAGTTGATTTCTCCTGTTTTCGGATTCAGTGTGCTCATTCCGTCCACAAGAATTTGGCTGCGTGCACCTACTCCGTAAGTCCATCCGCTACCTCCGCGCATAGAAGGTTGTTTGTCTACAATGTCTACACCGGGAAGTGTGCGGAGAGTGGAAGAAATATCCGTGGGTGCCTGACGGGCAATATCTCCGGATTTAACAACGTCCATGGAGACAGTGACATCACTCAACTTCTGTTCAAAGCGTCCGGCACTGACTACGACTTCTTCCAGCAGCTTGGTGCTTTCTTTCATGTAAACGTCTTTGGTGACTACTTCACGCTTGTTGATAACGATGGGCATCAAGACATCATCATAGCCAACATAGCTGAATACAAGGTCAACTCCACCTTCGGGAAGTTTGATTTCATATTCTCCGTTAATGTTGGATACTACTCCCTGATTACCATGAAGTTTGTAGGTGACGGTGGCTCCGACCAATGGCTCATTGGTCTTGGCATCATATATATGTCCTTTCAGGGTTTGGGCAAAGATGCTTCCGAAACCGGTAAGGCATAACAGGATTGTTAGGATATATAATTTCTTCATTGTTTTTTGTTTTATTTATTTGGAACAATTTCCAAACCAAATTCTATTTTTTCAGGTGATAGAAAAGCGTCTGATATACCGTTCAAAAATATAGAGATGATTCCTCCCAGTGATTGCATATCTTCTGGAAGCAGACTGACTATTAGCGGACTAAGATCTGGTAGTAATTTGGCTATGGGAGTAAAACCTTCTTTGTCTAAGTAAATAAAAGTATGTCCATCTTTTGAAATAACTTGCATCGGGATTCCGGTAGTTAACCAATTGAAAATAGCTTTGAAAGAAGTGTCATTGACATTGAGCAGGAATCCAAGTGTTTCATTTTTTAGACTTTGATTGAGCGTGGTTAGCAATTCTTTCACTTTCATAGCATCCATTTGGGATATAGCTTCAATGATAGCATTGGTTATATTGACATCCATATATTGATTGCCGCTGGATACTGAGGCAATAATATTAGCTAAGTTTAATTTTAATATTAACTTACCGTCTTTTTGGAACCAATTAGCAAATCCTTTTGGAGATGGAATATAATTACGGTTAACAATGTTAGGAGTAATCATATCCTGTGTTAATGGATTTTCTAGAAATCCAAAAATGATATCCATGTCTACTCCTGTCAATGGTTCATTTGAATAAGAAGCCGTTACATTCCCGTCCGCTCCTAAAGTAATTTCTTGTAGAACTTGTGGCAAAATATAACTTAATATGTTTTGAATAGCACTACCCCATGTTTGAGTTGTGGCTCCACTTTCTGAAGCTTCTATGTCTGCATAAAAATAGCATGATGCATTTAGTACTTGTCCGTCAACATCTTGCCATGTATATTCTTCTCCCCACATGTCTCCAACTACAATCGTTTTGATACCATTAATAACTGTGGGTAGTTTATAAGTATTTGCCCATAATTCTGCATTGCCCATTTTGATATTGGATATATTTAATGTTAACTGTCCTTTTATTACGCGTCCTTCGTATCTAAAAGAGCTTAAAGTCTCATTTCCCATACTATTTCCTGAAAAAGAATATCCTTGCCCATCTCCAGAAAGGGGGATAGACATAATTTTTACTTCTTTTTCTCCTGGTAAAATATCATATAAGTTAATAATAGCGGTTTCTCCTGTTACAGTGCTAAAGTCTACTGATTTTCCGATCATTGTTTCACCATTATAGGTAAGAATTAGATTCGGATTGGGGTTTGATAGTTTATTTGAATAATTGGCTGTTACATCTATAGGCTCTGGTCCGTAGTGATCATTATCACAAGAAGTTAAAAATGCAGACGCTACGGCAAGGCAGCTTATTAATAGGATAGATATTTTTTTCATTGTTCTTTTATATTAGATAATTAAAATGAATTATTTCTTAGCTGTGAGGTCAATACCGATTTCCATTTTATCGAAAAGGGCTGCAACTTCAATTAAATTTGTTTCCAGCAAACTACCGATGATGCTGATTAACGGCATGAGAGTTTCTTTGTTGAAATAGATATAAGTATGTTCTTTTGTTGAGTTGATGCCCATTGGTATTCCGTCTTTCATCCATGTGAGCAGAGTTGCAAAAGTATCATCATCCAATTGAAGAATATAGGTGATTATTTCATTGTTTAAAATCATATTGATGGCACTTAACGTTAATTTTAAACGTGCCGGGTCAGATTTTAGAAGTGCTTCACTGATTCCTGCGATAAGCTGATAGTCAATTTGCTTTCCGTTGTTTTGTGCTATGAGAGACACAATGGCAGGGATATTTAGTTGTACGACAAATGCTTTGTTGCCTGTTTGATTCCAGTAGGCCAATCCTTTGGGAGATGACTCATAAGTGTGTTTGTTGATCAGACTTTTGAATTCAGCGTCAGTTTTGCCCGAATTGGCAACTTCCATAATTTCATTCATGTCTACAGGGCTCGTAGTATAGCTGGCAGTGACAATTCCATTTTTCTCAAATGTAATATCCTTCAATACATAAGGAAAAATCACATCTAATATATTAGTTGCCATTTGCTGTATTTGTAAAATCACCGGCTGGAGAGATTCTCCTCCTGCTTTTGTAGTAATATTCACGTAGCTGGCTCCGCTATTACGGATGATACTTTCTTCATCTGTTGTGTGGGAGTATGCAGGAAATGTATATGTGTTTGCAATGGAGTTGGCATAAGCCATTGTTACGTTCAGTGATAGCTGCATGTTTTTCGGAGTTATTATTCCTTCATATTTCACCGTAGCTCCTCCCATTGTGATATTGGTCCCGCTGAAAGTATAATATCCTTTCTTTTCATTCTCATAAAGTTGGATGCGACTGATAGGAGTTTCCTTTTCTCCCGGGATTATATTATTCAGCGTCAGTGTTCCCGTTTCGCTATCTTCTGTCTTGAAGCTGACAGTTTTTCCAATTAATTTCTCTCCGCTGTAGGTTAGGTCTAGCGTATATGGTTTAATATACGAGCCATATTCCTGACTAATTTCTCCTGGCCAAAATAGCTTGTCATTGTAAGTTTCTTCGCATGATGTAAAGAAAAATATTGCGCAAGCTACATAAGATAGTTTTCGTAAGTTTCTCATTTTGCTTTTTGTTTTTATTGCGTATTTAATAAAACTTTGCAAAGTTCGACTAACAATTCTTTATTGTCAAGGTCTGTTTTTTTATTTTAATGTTCTATTTTTAATCGTATGCGGTAAAAGTACCTAAAATGAAAAAATAAATGTGTTCTATTTTTAATATCGATTGTTCTTCTTTTAAGAATGGCTGTAAAAAGAGAATGAAGAGGTCTCTAAAAAAGCAAATGGTTTTCCTCCTATTTTTCACAGGTGAGAAACCGTTCATTTTTTTTCTTCTCTATTTCTGACTCTTGCGGAAAGTTTAGAATGTAATATTCATCTTTACAACTTTCAATAAGTACTTCCGTAAAAAAGTGAAGAGGACTCCGCTGGAATATTACAAGAAATAAATCTATGTTTGCTTAAAATAGGGTTATACATAAAAATAGGATGTTTTATACATTTTCTTTGCTTTAATTAGAACCTATATGAGGATAGCAAATAAATAGGAGCTTAAATGTCTTTTTGGATTCTCCCAAAAGACAGTGATTTGATAGTAAATCCTTGCTGTTTGTATTTGTTTGCTACCAGATTCGAAATAAATCAATATTTTTTTCTGATGTTATAGCTATTTGTTATATTGAAAATTAACGAAGTTAGAAGTGACATAGCTTGGAAACGACTCTTATTTCAATCAACGCCTCCTTCCTCACCGATGAACGGTAGCTTGGTCGGTGGGCAAGGAGGCGTTCCTCACCGACCAAGGATACCTTGCATTTAAAGAACGGACGTTTTCATACAATGAAAAACGGTCTGTTTACCCTTTATTTATGCATAATAAGGGGCGCGATATGCATATTCTTGCACTAGATTATGCATTTTATTTTCTATTTGATTCGATTCATAGCCACTGTTGAATAATAGAATCTTAAAAATAGAACAGAACAGTTTGTTGCTGTAATACAGTCGATTCACCGATAAGAATCCCCCGTTCATTGATTTTTTTTCCTTTTTCTGCTTCTCTGTCATACATTTGTTACAGTATTGTAACACTTGCTACTCTAATCCCTTATGAATATGAACGAGGCATGTAATGTAACCACCGCACTTTCCGCTTTCTCCTCCATTTCTTTGGAAGAGATGAGTACCATCCGTTTGATGAACCGTACGGACACGAAGTATATCGTTTCGCTCTCTGCCCTGATGGACGTATTACAACGGGCAAATAATTGTTATCGTGTGCAAGAGGTGCAGGGGGAGCGAAATATAGCTTATCACACTACCTATCTCGACACTCCCGATTACGCCATGTATCTGGCTCATCAAAACGGAAGAGTGATCCGTGAGAAGATCTGTGTAAGGACGTATGTATCTTCCGGTCTGACTTTTCTGGAAGTGAAGAATAAGAATAACAAGGGGCGGACAGATAAAAAGCGGATTCGGGTGCAAGGAGTAAACTCTTTGCGTCAGGATGGGGGAGAAGAGTTTCTTCGCAATTATGCCTGGTATGAGTTGTCCGCCTTGAAATTTCTACTGGAAAATCATTTTCATCGTATTACACTGGTGAATAAGGCAATGACAGAACGTCTGACCATCGATACTGGTGTGCATTTCCATCATCTCATAACTGGAACGGAAGCAAGATTGGAAAATCTTGCTATCATAGAACTGAAACGTGACGGGAGAACTTATTCACCCATCGGTGAAATACTGCGCGAACTGCATGTGCGGCCTTCGGGAATTAGTAAATATTGTGTGGGAACCGTACTCACAGCCGGGAACTTAAAATATAATCGGTTTAAGACCAAGTTGAGAATGGCACAGAAGATAGCAAAGAAGCAACTAATGAATATTTAATATAAAACCTGAATAATATGTTTGATGAACTAAGTGATATTACATTAATAGAAACACCATTGATGGATAGCGCAGGTTTCCTGGAATTGTTGTTGCGATTCTGCTTCAATTTACTGGTGGTATCCTGCATTATTCATCTGTTTTATTACCCTAAGAGCAAACGGCGTGATTATTACTTCACCTTTACGCTGATAAGCATCAGTATTTTCCTGATGATTTTCTTATTGGGAAGTGTCAAACTGAAAATAGGTTTTGCGCTCGGTTTATTTGCCATTTTCGGTATCATCCGTTATCGGACCGAGTCAATGCCCGTGCGTGAGATGACTTATCTTTTTGTCATCATTGCTATTTCGGTAATCAATGCCCTTGCCGTGGAAATCAGTTATGCTGAACTGGTATGTACCAACTTGCTTTTCATTGTCAGTATATGGCTTTGCGAAAGCAATCGCTGGCTGAAACATATCTCCTGTAAACTGATTCAATATGATAGAATAGAACTTATAAAACCCGAAAGGGAATTGGACTTATTACGCGATCTCCGCGAACGGACAGGACTTGACATTGTTCGTGTGGAAGTGGGACATATCGATTTTTTACGGGATACAGCCATGCTGAAAATCTATTATGAACCGCTGAAAGATGAGATAAATACGATTGATACGTTGACCCGCTTACCTAGAGAAAATGAATAAGAAAATGGAAGATAAGTCAGGCAGAGAAAGTCAGAAGAGATTCTGGGGGACAGGTAGATACCTGATTGGTTGCTTATTATTGTTGTGTATGGCAGGGAAGAGCCATGCGCAGGGAGATGACTTCGGTGTGTGGACCAGTGCGGAAGTGAAGAAAAAGATATTCTCCGGTTTCGATGCTTCTCTGGAAGGTGAATTTCGTACAAGAGACGGATTGCAGACGGTGGAACGCTGGTCGGGTTCGGCAGGTGTTTCCTATAAGATGTTTCGTTGGCTGAAAGCATCCGCAGGATATACGTTTATTCATTATTACCATCCGATGGAAGTCACTAAAAAAGGAAATTATATCCCCGAATATTGGCAGCCGAAACATCGTGTAAACTTGTCATTAACAGGAAAGGTGGACTGGCGCCGCTTCACGTTTTCCCTTCGTGAACGGTGGCAATATACTTATCGTCCCAGTCAGTCGGTTCCCAAATTCGATGGTGATGACGGGAGTGTGAAGAATGATGAATATATTAGCGGAAAAGGAAAAAATGTGCTTCGTTCCCGCCTTCAGGTGGAATATAACATACGTAAATGTGCTTTTACTCCTTATACTTCATGCGAACTTTCACATTCGTTGAATGAGATTGGTGCTTTTGAAAAGTTGCGATGGACATTGGGGACGGAATGGAAACTAAGTAAGAAACATGCTCTCGATTTTTATTATCTGTATCAAAATAAGGCAGACGACGATGAGGCAAACGGGCATGTGATCGGTGCAGGATATTCATTTAAGTTTTAATAGATAAAACAAGAAATTATGAAAAGGATTGTGTTGTTTTGGATACCGCTTTTATTGCTGTTGTTGGTGAACTGTACGACGGAATCATTCGATTTCGGCGATCAGGAAGGAATATTGGTCGGAGGTTCGGGAGGTGGAGGAAGCAGTCAGCCCAACCCAACGATTCCCGAGGGATCGGAAGATTTATTGGGATTTACAATCACTTTTGATGAAAGTGATAGGACGACGTATGGAAGCATGTCGGAAACGGTCACTTCCGATGATGATTTTATAGAGAACTCCCAATTTGCCTCCGTGGTGACGATTACCTATAATGGAACGACTGCCACGGTAGGTAATGGAGTTTCCGGAGTGGAAGTATCTTCCAATGGGGCGCATATTGTGGTCAATTCTACGGTCAGCGGAGTAGAGTATGTGTTGAACGGGACTACTACGAACGGCTCGTTCAAGGTATACAGCGAAAAGAAATTCAAATTATCACTGGCGGGGGTGTCTATACTCAATCCGGTAGGTGCTGCCATTAATATCCAGTCTTCCAAACGTGTGTTTGTGGTATGCGCGGATGAAACAACGAATGTGTTGACAGATGGGTCTTCTTATACGGCAACTACTGATGGAGAGGATATGAAAGCCTGTCTGTTCAGTGAGGGGCAGCTCATTTTCAGTGGAGGCGGTTCACTCACAGTTACCGGAAATTATAAACATGCCATCACAAGCGATGATTATGTGCGTTTCCGTAGCGGGTGTAATATTACGGTAGCTTCGGCCAAAAAAGATGGAATCCATACCAATGAATCTGTGATTATCGGCGGCGGAATACTGAATATATCTTCAGACGGCGATGCTATTCAGTGTGAAGAGGGAGGAATTACGATGACCGGAGGCTTTGCAAAACTCTCTACAACGGATAATAAAGCGCATGGGTTGAAATCCTGTCTGGATGTGGTAATCAGTGGCGGTGCTATTCAGGCACAAGTGGCGGGAGCAGCCTCCAAAGGAATATCCTGTGATGGTAACCTGACCATCTCCGGAGGAAAGCTGACTGCATTCACTTCTCAAACCGCTCTTTATGAAGATAATGATTTAAGTTCGTGTGCAGGAATTAAATGTGACGGAAATATCCTGATTACAGGAGGGGAAATCGCTATTCAGAGTACAGGTGGAGCCGGTAAAGGTATCAACTGTGACGGTTCGATTACCATCAATGACGGCACGGTGAAAGTGATAACTACCGGTACGCAGTGTGTATATGGCAAGCTCGATTCGTCGGCAAAAGGAATCAAAGCGGACGGTGCGTTGACAATCAATGGAGGAACGGTGCTTGTGAAGGCTACCGGTGGGGAAGGCAGTGAGGGTATCGAGAGTAAAAGTGTGTTGACTGTCAATGAGGGTACAGTTGCCGTGCTTTGTTACGATGACTGTATGAATGCAAGTAACAGCATTGTTCTTAATGGTGGTAATATTTATTGTTATAGTTCCGGAAATGACGGCATTGACTCTAATGGTACGTTGACCATTACGGGGGGAGTGATTGTATCGTCGGGTACTACTTCTCCCGAAGACGGATTCGATTGCGATCAGAATACCTTTAAGATTACCGGGGGGATTGTTCTGGGTATTGGAGGAGGAACAAGTACACCTACATCAAGTGTATGTACGCAACGCACTGTGATCTATGGCGGTTCGGGAAGTAACGGAGAAATACTGAATATCCAGTCGGCTGACGGAACCAGCGTACTGACCTATCAGATTCCCCGTGCTTATTCTCAAATGACGGTATTGTTCAGTAGTCCGAATCTGACCTCGGGCGGTAGTTATACTATCTCAAAAGGAGGAACGGTTTCCGGTGGTTCCGAGTTCTTCGGGTTATATTCGGGAGCCACTTATTCCGGTGGCACGCAGGCGGCAACATTTACTGCCAGTTCGATGGTGATACAAGTCGGCAGCACTTCCGGCGGTGGCCAGCCCGGTGGTGGAGGCGGTGGACATGGACCTGGTGGATGGGGATGGTAAACAGCAGTTTACCGTCGAAATCCGTTCTTTGGTCGATTCTATTTGTGATAAAACAGGTTCGGTTTTATCTTTGTTTCGATAATCAGAAGCAATGAGGCATGAAAAGACTGCGTAAACAACACGTGCTGGAGCAGAGTATTTACGGAGCTATCTGGATCGTAATATTTCTTCTTCCGCTGATAGGCGGATACTTTGCCATGAGTGGAGGACTTGAACGGGAGGAAACCCGTATGGTGATCCGCGAATCATGGTTGAGTATCCTTCCTTTTTTCGTGCTTTTCCTGTTAAATAATTATGGGCTGGTTCCCTATTTTCTTTTTAAGAAAAGGTACTGGCAATATACTGTTTCGTTGATTTTTGTAATAGGAATGATTTGTTGGCTTTCTCCGTTTCCTTCTGCCAATCATTTCCCCAAAGATTTCAAGCGAGGAGAGTTGCCTCTTCGTATGAAGGAGAACCGGAGGGACCAGATTATTAAGACGAGAGAAAAGGCGAGGGAGGAAGGGGATGTGCATTGGCATGAATCCAATCCCGAACAACGTCCTAGGGGAATGGGAGATCCAAATGGTCCCGGAAGATTTCCAAAACCGACTCCTTTTCCTTATCCTCCTTTTGTGCTCCGCTATCTTATTCATTTCATCATTGCCTTTTTGATGGTAGGGTTCAATATCGCCATCAAACTTTTCTTTAAATCTTTCCGTGATGAAGAAATGCTGAAGGAACTGGAACATCAACGTTTGCAGTCGGAACTGCAGTATTTGAAATATCAGATTAATCCTCATTTCTTCATGAATACGCTCAATAATATTCATGCGTTGGTGGATATTGATACGGGGAAAGCGAAAAGTACGATTGTGGAACTCTCTAAACTGATGCGTTATGTGCTTTATGAAGCGAGTAATAAAACGATTTTGCTTTCACGTGAGGTTCAGTTTCTTAAAAATTACATTGCCCTGATGAGTTTGCGCTATACCAACAAAGTATCTATTCAGATGGATTTTCCGGCCGAAGTGCCCGAAGTGCAGATTCCTCCTTTGCTTTTTGTCTCTTTTGTGGAAAATGCTTTTAAGCATGGAGTCAGTTATCGGAGCGAGTCTTTTATTCATGTCTTGATGCAGTTGGATGAGGGCAACCGGCTTTCATTCCGTTGTTCCAACAGCAATAATGGTTCGGCTGACGAACAGCATCATGGCATCGGACTCGAGAATATCCGTAAGCGGTTGAGGCTTTTATTTGGCAATGATTATACGCTTTCCATTACCGAAGAGGAACATAAATTTGATGTCTTACTTATTATACCTTTATTAGAATGAAATGTATAGCAATAGATGATGAGCCGTTAGCATTGACGCAGTTGTCGGATTATATATCCCAGGTACCTTTTTTGTCTTTGGTAAAGTCATGCCAGGATGCGTTCGAGGCAATGAAGATATTGTCCGAAGAGGAGGTTGATTTGATCTTTGTGGATATTAATATGCCCGATTTGAACGGATTGGATTTCATACGTTCTTTGGTGAACCGTCCGTTGGTGATTTTCACTACTGCTTATTCTGAATATGCGGTAGAGGGTTTCAAACTGGATGCCGTAGATTATCTGCTGAAACCGTTTGAGTTCCAGGATTTATTGAAAGCGGTGGATAAAGCCCGCAGGCAATTTGAATATCGTTTGTTGGAACAACAGGGTGAAATAGGAAATGCTTCGCAGATAAAAGGAGATTCATTATTCGTGAAGAGCGATTACAGAGTGGTTCGCATCGATGTGAAGAATATCCGCTATATTGAGGGGATGAGTGAGTATGTGCGTATCTTTGTGGAAGGAGAGGACAAGCCTGTAATAACGCTTGCCAGCCTCCAGAAAATGGAAGAACGGCTTCCCACGCATTTCATGCGGGTCCACCGTTCTTATATTGTCAATCTTCGCAAGATTACCGAAGTTTCCCGTCTTCGCATTATCTTTGATAAGAATACTTATATTCCTGTCGGTGATAATTATAAGGAGAAATTTACGGAATACATTGGGAAATTAAGCCTTTCTTAAATAATTATTTAATTCCCAGTTTTTTGGCAATTTCTTTAGGAAGTGCATCTTTATGCACCAGGATATTCATTGTCTTGTAGGCAACGAATGCTTTGGAAGCATACCAGATACCATCATATTTGCCTGATTTACCCCAAGAGTTTTTCACCATGAAGTATTCTTTTCCATTCTGGTCTTTAGCGATGCCGTAGATTACCATTCCGTGGTCGTCTGTTGTTTCCCAGTTGTCAAAAGCAACTTGACGCATTTCCTGGGTAATATCCTTTTCAGGGAAAGGTTTGGTGAATAGTTCTCTGCGTTTGTCGGCGGCAGTCAATCCTGTCCAACGGGCCATGTCTGAACCGGACAGTTCAGATTCTTTGGCTGCATCTGGCATTACGGCGATACCGTCACGTGAGAATCCTTGTTCGCTGACATCGCTACCCCATGCAAAGGTATAGCCTTTCTTTACTGCATTGTCCATAACAGCCATCAGTTCTTCGATAGGCAGGTTGTAAGACAGACCATTACGCCAGTTATCCTGAATTTCGATGGCGAATTGAGAATAGAACGGATGGTGTGTATAAGAAGTCAGTGATACATAGTCGTTATAGTTCAATCCCAGTGATTCGGCAAAAGTCTTCGGAGTATATTCTTTGCCTTTGTAGGTGAACTTCTCCGGACATGCTCCTAGGTAAGTGTCATAAATGGCACTTAGTCCGTTTTTCCATACCGGAGTCAGTTTGCTTAATTTACCTTTTGCAATCGCATTGATATAACCGGAAGCAACAGCATCCAGCTCATTATGTACCGGCAGCGTATCACCATACATAATACCCGGCATCACTTCTTGCGGAACGATACCATAATTCTTGATGCAATACATTACATCATAAAAACTTCCACCCGGAGAGAAAGAACTGTCACCGTGATAACGTACATAGTTTACTCCGCGATCCTGCATCGTTTTGTGTACAACAAACATTTCAGACAGGTCGTATTCACCTTTACCTAAACGAAGTAGTTCTGATTCAACAAATCCGAGAGTTGAGAAACTCCAGCAAGTACTCGAACGATTTTGGTTCTTGATAGAAGTTATCGGATTTTCTTTCACTGTCGTGAAAACAAAACCTTCTTCAGGTTTTGCATCTTGTGCCATAACACTTAGGCTGAACAGGCCTAAAGCAGCAATAAGGATTGTCTTTTTCATTCCTATGAAATTAATATTAAATTGTTTTGGCTACAAATATAGGAAAGTTTCACCACAGAGTAACACAGAGTTTCACAAAGTTTTCTCTTTTTTCAAATGGACAGCTATCTTAATGACTTCCGTTTTATGACATTTTATTGTATCTTGGCGCGGTAAGTTCGCTCGGAGAAAGTAATATTCAGGAACAGGGAAAGGCTGTTTTCTTTTTGCATACCGTTAGGAATTTTCATCTGGCCTTTATATTTCAATCCGATAGAAAGGACGTTGTTATTGCGCAATCCGAAGTTAAGTCCGGTACTGACGTAATATTCGGTTGCCTTTTTCTTTTGAATGACGATATAGGAATTATTAATACCTGTTCCCAATAGGATGCTGACCGGATTACGATAGACATTGCCCAATGTATATCTTCCACCGACTGATAACCGGTGTTGATTCTCAAAACTGACATTGGATTGGGAAGATTGCATCCGGCTCCAGTCCACATATTTGTAGTCGATGGTTGCCATCCAACGTAGAGTGTTGTAGGAAGCTCCGAGCCCAAAGAATTGAGGAAGACATTGGCGATAGCGTTTCAGGCTTTTTTCAATATCATCTCCTCCCGAACTGCTACTAACGTATAAGTTATTATCCTGCTTAAAATCCTGAGAGTAACCATATACGGCACCGGCAACGAAAGAACGTTCGCGGTCTATAGCCCATTTATACTGTACACCGAAATCCGCATAAAAAGTATGTTTGTAGGAGCTGGTTTCTTCTGTGGCAGTACCTTGCGTCTCCGTTTGTGTGATGGTCCCCGTCACATAAGAAAGATTGGTGCCGACAGAAAATCTTTTTCCGAAAAGGTAAGCCGTGCTGATACCCATCTTGGAAAGTCCTCCTTCACCCTGAAAGAGAGAAGAGATAGTACCTCCATTGGTGCCTGCCACTTCTTCATCCAGCGTGATGGCATATCCCACACTGCTGACGGGAGCCATGAAAATTGCTCCATACCAGCGTGGCATAATCCGGCAACCGATACTTAGGTTATTCAGATTTCCGGTGACGGAACGGTTACTTGCTCCTCGTTGCGAATAAATCTGGTATGCTCCCATGATACCGGCATCGATCTGGAAGCGTTGTTCGGTCAACTCTGTGAGTGAAGCCGGATTGGCGCTGTTAAGGAAATTATTTCCTCGCAATGCAATGCCTGTGCCGCCCAGTCCGGCATATTGCCCGCCTTCTCCGGTAGAAAGTTCTCCCAGTCCGAACATGGAAGTAGGGGAGTTCGTTGTATTTTGTGCAATAACTATAGAGACAGGAGTATAGAATGCCAGAAGGCAAAACAAAATCTTTTTCATTGTTGATAAGTTTTGTAAAGTATGATAAGTTTGGTATTCTTTTTATTGGCGGTATGTTCTCCGTCGCCGAAAATAACGCCTTGAAGTGTGGTATAGAACAAGTTGTCCGGAAGAAATAATTGTAGTTTCTGACGATCATATCCGGTAGTTCCCAGGTTTGTTTGCAGGAAAGAGGTGATGTCAAAAGAGTAATAAGTCTCCTCATAAGACATCTCGTCGACTACTAGATTTCCGCTTTGTACGGAACTCCCGGTGAGGTCGGTGATTACACTTTGCGTCACATTTTCATTGTTGGCGGTGTAGAGAGCCAGGCTTTTGGGCAACGGGTACATGCCGTCATAAGTTCCTTTTACCGGATATAACTGTAACGTTGCGCTCTCGATAGTCACAAGCTCTCCTTTTTCGCAGAGATTATTTAAATGTGGGAAGTCGATGGTGACATACATACCTGTCATTCCCTGCAGGTAGACCTGATGCTCGCTTTTTCCGGAAGAGTATTCATTGCCGTCCCCACTTTGCAGGTTGGCTATCGGGATGTTTGAGCGGTCTTGTTCTATTTTGTTGTAAGTCAGCGTGCTGCTTGTATTGAAAACCAGTGTTTTTTCGTTCAGTGTTTCCGTAATCTGGTGATAGTAGACCGTGATGCACATACTGGAGTCGTTGACTTGAAATCCGCTGATACAAGCGTCATTTGCATCGGGTATAAAAGCAATTCCCTTGAAATAATCATGGAAGAAATCCTGGGATTGTACCCATCGGCCATCATTCAGCATCAAGTTGAACCATTCTTCTCCCCATGCATCCGGCAATCGTATTTCCAGTTCTTCGCTCGGTGAGCCCGGAGTAGGACGAAAGTCGAAAGATGCCAGTGGAGTTTCGTTGTAATAGGCAGTAGTAGTGTTGTATAGGTACCCTCTATCGTCCAGTTCTATATTCTTTGTCAGTTCATGCAGATGAATGCGTTGGGTTTTTAGTGTATCTCCCAGGTAATTGCCCGAAGAATACAGGCGTATGGTGATCGAGTCGAACTCATATTGGATGTTTTCATCAAAAGAATAGGAAGGTACTTCATACTCTGCGTAAAAAGAGGCGGTAATTTTCCCCCATAAGTTGTCGTCACGGTATCCTATCTGGCAAACCGTATCTCCCGAAGTGGCTATGGAGTCGCTTAATACTGTACTAAGTAATACCGTACAAGTATCCATCTGTTCGTTGAGGAATGAACTTTGTACCCATTTCGCTCCTATGGACGATGAATCGTCTACACAAGCGAAAAAAGAAAGAGATATAAAGAATGAAAAAAGTAGTATGATTGACTTCATGTAGTAAAAATGAAATTGGTTTTGTACCGGCAAAAGAAGAGGTTTTAAATAGTCCTCCAAAAAACTATCGACTAAATCTCTGTATTTGTCGACCTGAATTTTGTTGGTAGATAGAATGTCTTTATTTGTCGATAGTTTTTTTATGCGTGCCCGTTGCCGCCTACATTTGCGGTTGTAATCAACGACATATTTATGAATACGAAAATGAATAAATTACTTTGCATGATGGTGGTGCTGCTTTCATTGGCGGCATGTACGGATGATACTGAATATACGGCAGGTGTGTGGTATCGCCGTTCTGATTTTGATGGTGTGGCGCGTACGGACGCAGCTGGTTTTACGATTGGTAACATAGGGTACCTCTGCACCGGATACCGGGGGAGTACCAAAGACCGTTTGAAAGATTGTTGGGCGTATGACATTGAGGCTAATTCGTGGACACAGTGTACATCAATGCCCGATGCAGCTCCAGCCCGGAATGCAGCTACAGGTTTTGCAGTAGGTACCAAAGGATATATTGCTACCGGTTACGATGCGACAAAAAAGGATTATCTGAATGATTGCTGGCAGTATGATCCTGCCACGAATTCCTGGAAGGAGATGGCTTCTATTCCGGATGGAACTGATGGGACTAATATCTATGGTAAACGGTATTATGCGCTTTCTTTCGGCATTGGTCAATATGGGTATCTGGGTACAGGTTACAATGATAATTATCAAAAGGATTTCTGGAAGTTCGACCCATCGGTGGGAGATAAAGGAGAATGGACAGCCATGAGTGGATTTGGCGGACAGAAGAGAATGGGCGGTATGGCTTTCGTCATAGATGACATTGCTTATATCTGCGGCGGTGAGAATAACGGTTCGGATGTGACGGATTTCTGGTGTTTTAATCCGGCGACGGGTGCTTGGAAAGAATTGCGCGAACTTTACGATAAGAGTGATGATGATTATGATGACGATTACACTTCTATCGTCCGCTCTTATGCTTGTGCTTTCGTGATCGATGGTAAAGGATATATTGCTGTAGGGCAGACTGCTGGTGGTAGTTATCGTTCCAATTATTGGATTTACGACCCTCTGACAGACCTCTGGGATGGGGAAGATTTGACAGATTTCGAAGGAAGTACACGCTCGAAAGCCGTATGCTTTTCTACTGGAAAACGGGGAATTATAGCTACGGGAGGAGCTTCTACTTATTATTACGATGATACTTGGGAGTTGAAGCCTTATGAATATGAAGAGAAATAAAAAAATAATAGGTATTAGTTGCTTTGTCTTGCTGCTTTTAGTGGGAATCATATATGGGTATATGCATTCGATAAACATATATCGGCTGGAAGTAACCCAGATTGAAGGTAGTGGATACGGTTATAAGATTTATGAGAGAGAGCGTTTGATAATTGTTCAGCCTTTTATCCCGGTTGTATCCGGGAAAAGGCCTTTTCAATCGGTGCAGGATGCCCAATGTATCGGAAATTTAGTGCTGGAACGAATTAAAGCCGGAAATGAATTTGCCATATCAAAGGCTGACCTGGATAACTTGGGAGTTGTGTATTAATAGACCCCTGCTACAGATGTATGTAGCAGGGGTTGTGCTTTTGTGAAGATCATATTGAACCCTCACAAGATAAAACATTTAGTGCAGATTATTTCTTTTCTTCTTCTCTTCCTTTTGGGGCTACTACATAATCTTCTTTGATAAACTCATCATACACACGTTTCGGATGGTCGAACGGTGCAATCCCATTCCTTTGCTCATTGAAGTTTTCCCGGCGGAATTGTTTCAGTTTCAGGTTATCTTCTGCATATTCTCTCAGTTTCTTATGCTCATTTCCATAAAGCGAACTTTCAGTCACGTCAGAATTGAGCAGATTTTCTTTGGGAGTAATCGTTGGTAGGAGCACTTGTTCTAACAGACCACGATAGGCACCGTTATATTCGCACCATACGATATCGTTGGTTACAAATATACGATAGGAGTACTTAGACCAGGCAGTTTTGATTTCAATAGATGTAGCATAAATTTCAATGGTAGCTTCTGAACCATACGCTTGGTCACGGATCACAACGGTCGTCCGACCGCTAAGTTCTTCCTTCACGGAAGTTTGCCATTTATCAGAGTGTAAGATTTCTTCGATAATTTCCGGCAAATTTTCTTTAATCTCAAACTGTATTCTCATGGTGCTTGCCTGCGGGCAGGACTTTTTTGATTTTTTCCTCCTTAAACAATAAAGCTAGCCTAAAGTTACATAGATTGAAGCAAAAAAACAAGATTTTATTTGAGAATTTGCTATTTTTGCCAAACTATCTGCCTTTTTCGTTTGTTTTTATAATAAATATGCACAAATCGTAAAAATAGAGTTTATGCGGAATAGGGCCCGGAAGAATTACGTCATTTATGTACTGATGTTGCTCCTGTTTGGAGGGTTGATTTATGTCGCTATTGAAGAGGGTGACCGGTTTTCGCACTATGCGATAAATGCGCATAACGTGGCACAGGGGGACCCTTTCAGCCTATTTCTTCAATTTATACAGGACAATATTCATCATCCGCTCTCCACCTTGTTGATTCAGATTATAGCCGTATTGGTGATGGTGCGTCTTTTTGGCTATTTATTTAGCCTGATCGGGCAACCGGGAGTGATTGGAGAGATTGTTGCCGGTATCGTGTTAGGACCTTCCGTGCTCGGTTTTTTCTTTCCGGAAGCTTTTCATTTTCTTTTTCCGGCCCACTCGCTTACCAATCTTGAATTATTGAGTCAGGTGGGACTGATACTTTTTATGTTTGTGATCGGTATGGAGCTGGATTTCAGTGTACTGAAAAATAAGATCAATGAAACGCTTGTGATTAGTCATGCCGGAATTTTGGTTCCTTTCTTCCTGGGTATTTTGTCTTCTTATTGGGTGTACGAAGAATATGCCGCCGACCAGACTCCGTTTCTCCCGTTTGCTCTGTTTATAGGTATTTCGATGAGTATCACCGCCTTTCCGGTATTGGCGCGTATCATTCAGGAACGGAATATGACTAAGACTCCTTTGGGCACGCTGACTATTGCTTCTGCTGCCAATGACGATGTGACGGCTTGGTGTTTGTTGGCAGTGGTTATCGCTATTTCCAAAGCGGGAAGTTTTGCCAGTGCACTGTATTCAGTAGGGCTGGCAGTAGTTTATATTGCGGTCATGTTTCTGGTAGTTCGCCCGTTTTTGAAGAAGGTGGGAGAGGTGTATGCCAACCGGGAAGCAATCAATAAAACATTTGTGGCATTTATTCTGCTTATTCTTATTATTTCCTCTTGTCTGACGGAGATTATCGGTATTCACGCCCTGTTTGGAGCTTTTATGGCAGGGGTGGTGATGCCATCCAATTTGGGTTTCCGGAAGGTGATGATGGAAAAAGTGGAAGATATTTCTTTAGTCTTCTTTTTGCCCTTATTCTTTGCTTTCACCGGGCTACGTACGGAAATCGGTTTGATAAACAGTCCGGAGTTGTGGATGGTATGTTTGCTGTTGGTGACGGTTGCTGTTGTCGGTAAACTGGGTGGATGTGCCATCGCTGCCCGTCTGGTGGGTGAATCGTGGAAGGATAGTTTGACGATAGGAACATTGATGAATACGAGGGGATTGATGGAGCTTGTAGCGCTGAATATTGGTTATGAAATGGGAGTTCTTCCTCCGTCTATATTCGTAATTTTGGTCATTATGGCACTAGTTACGACCTTTATGACTACTCCTTTGCTTCATTTGGTGGAACATATTTTCGTACGTCGGGAAGAAAAATTATCTTTGAAGCGCAAATTAATATTTTGCTTCGGACGTCCGGAATCCGGGCGTGTATTACTTTCCATTTATAATTTGTTATTTGGAAAGCTGTTGAAGAAAAATCATTTGATTGCCGCACACTATACGGTAGGCACGGATTTGAATCCGTTGAATGCCGAGCATTATGCCAGCGAGAGTTTTGCTTTGCTCAATCAACAGGCTGCGAAATTGAATATCCAGGTGGATAACCATTATCGGGTGACGGACAAACTTGTACAGGAAATCATTCACTTTGTCCGTAAAGAACATCCTGATATGCTGCTTTTGGGAGCCGGAAGTCATTACCGTTCGGATATGCCGGGGACTCCGGGGGCTATTTTATGGTTAACGCTTTTCCGGGATAAGATTGATGATATTATGGAGCAGGTGAAGTGTCCGGTGGCTGTGTTTGTCAATCGTCGGTATCGGGAAGGTGCTACGGTCAGTTTCGTACTTGGTGGAATGATTGATGCTTTTCTTTTTTCGTATCTGGAGAAGATGTTGCAGAACGGGCATTCGATACGTCTTTTCCTCTTTGATACGGACGATGAAGAATTTCGCGGATGTATAGATGATTTGCAAGCACGTTATCCGGGACAAACGGTTATAGTGTGGTTTGAAGGAGTTGAAGATTTAGTGACTAAAGAGAAAGACGGACTATTGATAATGAGTCATCTTTCTTATACGAAATTATCCGAGGATGAGGCTGTGATACGAGAATTGTCGTCTCTGCTGGTGATCCGCCGGAATAAGAATACGGGAGATAAAAATGAAGGACTTGAAAATTGACGAATCTACGGGATTAGTGTTGGAAGGCGGGGGAATGCGTGGAGTATTCACCTGCGGTGTACTTGATTATTTTATGGATCATGATATCCGGTTTCCCTATGCGATAGGAGTGTCTGCCGGTGCGTGCAACGGATTGTCGTATGCATCACGGCAACGGGGACGTGCCAAGTACAGCAATATCGACTTGTTGGAGAAGTACAATTATATCGGTCTGAAACATTTGCTCAAAAAGCGTAATATTTTGGATTTCGATCTATTGTTCAATGAGTTCCCCGAACACATTCTTCCTTATGATTATGAAACGTATTTTGCTTCACCGGAACGTTTCGTGATGGTGACTACTAATTGCATCACGGGAGAAGCCAATTATTTCGAAGAGAAAAAAGACAGGCGCAGGGTGATCGATATTGTCCGTGCATCCAGCAGTCTTCCTTTTGTGTGTCCTATCACTTATGTGGATGAGGTTCCTATGCTTGATGGGGGAATCGTAGATTCCATACCTCTGCAAAGAGCTATTGCGGATGGCTGTACGAGAAATGTTGTGGTACTTACCCGTAACCGGGGATACCGGAAAGATTCGAAAGATATTCGTATCCCTTCGTTTGTATACCGGAAATATCCGAAGTTGCGTGAAGCGTTAAGTTGCCGGTGTGCTGTTTATAATGAACAGCTGGAAATGGTGGAACGCATGGAGGATGAGGGAAAGATTGTCGTTATCCGTCCTTTGAAACCTGTAGCTGTAGACCGTATAGAGAAAGATGTGCAAAAGCTGACAGAGCTTTATAAGGAAGGGTACGAATGTGCGAAAGCTTTATTTTCATTTTGACTTTGTATATTGCTTGGCAGCCTTTTCCAATTTCCGACTCATTAATTCTACCAATGTCTTGGGATAAAGAATTTCTATTCCGTCAACATATCCGAAGAATACCCGTTCTAACTCATGGTTGATTACGACTTCAATTTCCAGTATGACGCTTCCGTCGGGTAGCCTTTCCACCAGTTGTTGACTGCGATGTATAGGCTTGGTTATGATGTAAGGTGCTTCGGCTGCCGCTACTTTGAAACCAACTTTCTCTGCTACGCTTCCGGAGTTTTTGGTGACACCTACCAAGTCGTCGAAGAACGTATTCGGATCGAAGAATGTATTTTTGATATAGTGTTCTTGTGGCAGAACTTCCAATGATTGTATTCTGTCCAAAGCTAAATTTTGCAATATTCGTCCGTTTCCTCTGACTCCATAAACGAACCACCGGTTGCGATATTCTTTTAATAGATAAGGATAAAAAATAAAGCTGTTGGCGGAACGTGCCTTGAACGAACGATATTTGAGCTGTATCGGATGCTCGTTTACAATCGCGTGATAGATCGTATCCAGATAATCCAGTCCTTTCAATGATTCATTCTTTTCAAAGTCAATGACAGGCGTGGTTTTCATCCGGGCAGAAGCGACATGGTCTTCCAGGCGGTTGATAATATCGCTCATTTCCGTGAAATAGGAGAAACCCTTAAATTGCCGTAACACTTCCACTGCTTCCGACATCATTTTCAGGTCTTGTTCGTTCAGCGGGGTTTGTGTAATGCTGTATTCCGGATCTTCGTATTTATAGTATTTATTTTCGTACACCACAATCGGAGCGTTATAACCCAGCTTCTCGCTACGCATCATCTGTATATCCATTTGTACCGTACGTTTGCTTATGCCTTTATCAATGCCTTCGTATTCATAAAGAGCATCCGAGCAAGCATCTACCAAATCTTCCAACGTCCAGCGTCGATAAGGATTACGCAGACAGTTATCAATTGTTTTATAACGGATTAAGGCATTTCTATTTGCTGGCATAAGTAGAAGAATAAAGATTTGCTTCAAAAGTAGAAAAATAAATTCAGGAAAACAAAGAGGTTACAGGTCTTTATTTCCATAATATTTTCCTAATTAGGTATCTATTTCTACTACTTTATCTTTTTTTTCCTCGATTAATTCGATTTTAAGTCATTATTAATTCACTTTTGTGGAATTTATTAAGGGGGGCCTCTTTACTTTGCTGAAAATAGTTTTAAGGACTTAATGGTATAACATGAAAAACAAAGAAATAACATGGTAAAAAGGTTGAATTGGTTATTGGTCTATTTATTGTTTTCAATAGGGATAATGGCACAGTCCGGCGGCAGGAAACAGTACAATTCTTACAAAGGATTGGTTATGGCTGGTTATCAGGGGTGGTTCAACACCCCTGGTGACGGTTCCGGCCGTGGATGGCATCATTACAATGGTCGTGAAGGATTTCGTCCGGGATCGTGTTCCGTAGATCTTTGGCCGGAGGTATCGGAGTATAAGAAGCTCTATAAAACGGATTTTACTTTTGCGGATGGTAAGCCTGCATCCGTCTTTTCTTCTTATGACGAGTCGACTGTCAATGTTCATTTCAGATGGATGAAAGAGTATGGACTGGATGGAGTGTTCATGCAGCGTTTTATCGCAGAAATCCGGAATGAAAGCGGATTGAAGCATTTTAATAAAGTATTGAACTCGGCAATGAAAGCTGCTAATAAATATGAACGGGCTATTTGTGTGATGTATGACTTGAGCGGGATGCAGCCTGGAGAAGAAAAACTGTTGCTCAAAGACATTGCGGAAATTGCGCAACGCCATTCTTTAAAAAATCATGCGAAAAACCCTTCTTATCTGTATCACAATGGCAAACCGCTGGTAACAGTATGGGGTGTGGGATTTAATGATAATCGCCGTTATGGATTGAAAGAAGCTGCACATATTATCGACGGCTTAAAATCACAGGGATTTAGTGTGATGCTTGGAGTACCTACTCAATGGCGGGAGCTGAAAGGGGATACGGAATCAGATCCCAGGTTGCATGAGCTTATCAGAAAATGCGATATTGTGATGCCTTGGTTCGTGGGACGTTACAATGAAACCACTTATCCGAAATATCAGAAGTTGGTGGAAGAAGATATCCAGTGGGCGAAAAAGAATCAGGTTGATTATGTACCGTTGGTTTTTCCGGGTTTCTCCTGGGGGAATATGAAAGGTAAAGATCATAATTCATTTATCCCCCGCAATAAAGGCTCTTTTCTTTGGAAACAGATGATGGGAGCTATCCGGGCGGGTGCCGAAATGATTTATGTAGCTATGTTTGACGAAATTGATGAGGGGACGGCTATCTTTAAATGTGCAAAGGAAGTTCCGACAGGAAAAAGTACATTCGTTCCTATCGAGGAAGGAGTAGAAAGTGACCATTATCTGAAACTGGTTGGTGAAGCCGCTAAGGTTCTGCGCAAAGAAAAGGCGATAGCTTTTAATACCAGCCTGAATCCGGCAACTCCGAATCCTTTCATCCGGCATATGTACACAGCAGACCCTTCGGCTCATGTTTGGGAAGACGGACGTCTGTACGTATATGCTTCCCATGATATAGCACCTCCGCGAGGTTGTGATTTGATGGATCGTTATCATGTGTTTTCAACCGATGATATGGTGACATGGACGGATCATGGAGAGATATTAAGCTCCGATCAGGTGCCATGGGGACGCAAAGAAGGAGGATTTATGTGGGCTCCGGATTGTGCTTATAAAAACGGCACTTACTATTTTTATTTTCCTCATCCCAGTGAAACAGACTGGAACGACAGTTGGAAGATCGGAGTGGCTACCAGCAATAAACCGGCGGAAGGATTCAAAGTGCAGGGATATGTTGAAGGGATGGATCCGATGATTGACCCTTGTGTCTTTGTAGATGACGACGGGCAGGCGTATATCTATAATGGCGGTGGCGGCACCTGTAAAGGAGGTAAGTTGAAAGATAATATGATGGAGTTGGATGGCCCGATGCAACTCATGAAAGGACTGGAAGATTTCCATGAGGCAGCCTGGATTCACAAATATAATGGAAAGTATTATCTCTCTTATTCCGACAATCACGATGAAAACTGGAACGATGGAGTGAAGGGGGACAACCGGATGCGCTATGCGATCAGTGACTCTCCGTTGGGACCTTGGGAATCGAAAGGTATTTATATGGAACCGACTGACAGCTATACCAATCATGGATCTATTGTCAAGTTCAAAGGACAATGGTATGCCTTTTACCATAACAGTGCGTTGTCCGGGCACGACTGGCTTCGTTCTATCTGTGTAGATAAACTGTATTACAATCCTGATGGTACAATCAAGCTGGTAAGGCAAACAAAATGAGTGATTGACTAAAGAAAAACGAATATAACATGAAAAACAAAATGAAATGGATGTTGGCAATAGGATTATTGTCATGTTCAATGGCAATGGCGCAGCAACAAAGTGATATACTGTCGGTATCGGCTTCTGCCAATGCGGAAAATGCTGCTTTAGCTTTTGATAAAAATGTAAAGACGATGTGGACATTACCTTCGCAGGCACTAAAGACCGAGCAATGGCTGATGTTTACCATTCAGCAACCGGGTGATGTTTGCGAACTGGATCTTCAGATGCAGGGAGTCAACAGAAACGAACTGAAAGAGGTATTGGATATCTTTGTCACTTATGACCCGATGAATCTGGGAACTCCCGTAAACTACCGGATAGAAGGCAATGACAAACAGATGAAAGTGAAATTCACTCCTAAATATGGCGCTCATGTCAAGTTGAATTTCAAGCCGGGAAAGCTGGATAAACCTTTCTCTCTAAAGGAGATTTCAGTATTGGTAGCAGAGAAAGTACTGACAGATAGTAAAGGGAAAGTGACTGACCGTCGTTATATGGACGCATCGCTTCCGGTAGAAGAACGGGTGGAAAGTCTGCTGGCAGTGATGACACCTGAAGATAAAATGGAATTGATTCGTGAAGGATGGGGTATTCCCGGTATTCCTCATTTATATGTACCGCCTATCACAAAAGTGGAAGCCGTACATGGTTTCTCGTATGGAAGCGGAGCGACTATTTTCCCGCAGGCTTTAGCAATGGGAGCCACCTGGAACCGGAAGCTGACGGAAGAAGTGGCGATGGTAATCGGAGACGAAACGGTAGCCGCCAATACAAAGCAGGCATGGTCACCGGTGCTGGACGTTGCGCAGGATGCACGTTGGGGACGTTGTGAAGAGACTTTTGGAGAAGATCCGGTATTGGTATCACAAATAGGTGGTGCATGGATCAAAGGATATCAGTCCAGAGGATTATTTACCACTCCCAAGCATTTTGGCGGACATGGTGCTCCATTGGGTGGGCGTGACTCGCATGACATCGGTTTGTCTGAACGTGAAATGCGTGAAGTTCACCTGGTTCCGTTCCGTCATGCTATCCGAAACTATGACTGTCAGTCTTTGATGATGGCTTACTCCGATTATATGGGTATTCCGGTTGCCAAGAGTACGGAACTGCTGCAACAGATTTTGCGGCAGGAATGGGGATTCAACGGATTTATTGTCAGTGACTGTGGTGCTATCGGTAATCTGACTGCCCGTAAACATTATACGGCACAAGATAAGATTGAAGCTGCTAACCAGGCATTGGCTGCCGGTATTGCCACTAATTGCGGTGATACTTATAACAATAAAGAAGTGATTCAGGCCGCCAAAGACGGACGCATCAACATGGAAAATCTGGACAACGTATGTCGTACCATGCTTTCTACCATGTTCCGTAATGAACTCTTTGAAAAGAATCCCTGCAAACCGTTGGACTGGAAGAAGATTTATCCGGGATGGAACTCTGACAGCCATAAAGAGATGGCACGTCAGGCAGCCCGTGAATCTATCGTAATGTTGGAGAATAAAGAGAACCTTCTGCCTTTGACCAAGAACCTGCGTACAATAGCTGTACTGGGTCCCGGAGCAGACGATCTCCAACCGGGTGATTACACTCCGAAACTACTACCCGGACAGTTGAAGTCCGTATTGACGGGCATTAAAGAGGCTGTTGGTAAGCAAACGAAAGTTCTTTATGAGCAGGGTTGTGACTTTACAAATCCGGATGAAACGAATATTCCCAAAGCAGTAAAAGCCGCTTCTCAATCCGATGTTGTAGTAATGGTATTGGGGGATTGTTCTACCAGCGAAGCCACCAATGATGTTCGCAAGACATGCGGTGAGAATAATGACTGGGCCACTCTGATTCTGCCGGGTAAACAACAGGAATTGCTGGAAGCGGTTTGTGCGACAGGTAAACCGGTGATTCTGATTCTTCAGGCAGGACGTCCTTATGATATTCTGAAAGCATCGGAAATGTGTAAAGCTATTCTCGTAAACTGGTTACCGGGACAGGAAGGCGGTCCGGCAATGGCAGATGTACTGTTTGGTGATTATAATCCCGGTGGTCGCTTGCCGATGACTTTCCCACGTCACGTAGGACAACTTCCTTTATATTATAATTTCAAAACATCGGGGCGTCGTTACGAATATGTAGATATGGAATATTATCCTCTTTACCGTTTCGGATTCGGTCTTAGCTATACCTCTTTTGAATATTCGGATTTGAAGATACAGGAAAAAACCAATGGAAATGTGACGGTTCAGGCTACAGTGAAGAATATAGGAAGCCGTGCCGGTGATGAAGTAGCACAATTGTATGTGACGGATATGTATGCCAGCGTCAAAACCCGTGTTATGGAGTTAAAGGATTTCGATCGTATTTATTTGCAACCGGGAGAATCGAAAACCGTCTCTTTTGAACTGACGCCATACGACATTTCATTGCTCAATGACCACATGGACAGGGTAGTGGAAAAAGGAGAATTCAAAATATGTGTCGGTGGTATGAGTCCTGACTATGTGGCCAAGAATGAGATTAAACATAGTGTGGGTTACAGCGATAAGAAAAAAGGGGTGACCGGTATGCTTAACTATACGCACGAATTCGGTGCCGACTTTATCCTTTCTGTATCCAAAGTAGAAGAGAATCTGACGAAGAATCAAAAGACTGTATGGGTCAGCGTGAAGAATAATGGCACGCTGATGGATATTGGCAAGGTGGAAATGTTTGTTGACGGCAAAAAAGCAGGGGATGCCATTCATTATGAACTGGGAGCCGGAGAAGAAAACCTGATTCCGTTCAAACTGGATAAAGACAACAAGCAACCTGTTGCTTTTACTACTAAATATAAGATGGTGGCTCTGTAGAGCCATCACCTTCATCTAATTCCTGATAAAATGAAACAATTACTTTTGGTTTCGTGGTTGCTGTCACTGTCCGCTATCTTGGGATTGCCGGAAGTGAAAGCAGATGTAAGGATGCCTTTGATTTTCGGCAACCACATGGTTTTGCAGCAAGATACCCGGATTACGATTTGGGGATGGGCTGATGCCGGAGAAAACATTGAAGTACTCTTTGCCGGACAAAAAGTGAGAACCACTGCCAATGCCGACGGGACATGGCAGGTAAAACTGAAGCCGGTAAAAACGAAGAAAAAAGGAGAGACGCTGACTATTACCGGAAAAAACAAACTGGTTTATTCGGATGTGCTGGTAGGTGATGTATGGGTTGCTTCCGGACAATCAAATATGGAGTGGGGGATCAAGGTCAGAAAAGAATATGCTGATGATATAGCTCATTCGGAAGATTCGTTGTTACGTTTATTCTTTGTTCCTAAAAATACGTCATTACAGCCATTGTCGGAGATTGAAATTCCTCAAGGAACCGCCAGTCCCGAACGGGCTGCCAGATGGGTGCTTTGTACTCCGGAGATGCTGGCAAAAATAAATGGGCAGGGTTTCTCTGCCACTGCCTATTACTTTGCACGTGATATGCGTGCTGCAAACGGACGTCCGTTAGGAGTGATACAGTCCGCCTGGGGTGGTACACGTGCAGAAGCTTGGACAAGCCTTTCCGGGCTAAAGCAGGAGCCTGCATTGGCTCATTATGTAGCTGCTTACGAGAAAAATGTGAAAGATAATCCGGAAATACTGGCTACTTATCCGCAAAAGCAGAAAGAGTTTGATACAGCAGTCAGAGAATGGGATCAAACAATAGGTAAAGAGTGGAATCAGGCACAGAAAGAATGGGCGGTAGCCGTACGGGCTGCACAAGCCGATGGGAAACCGGCGCCCGCCAAACCGGAACCCAGCGTACCTCGTCCACCCAATCCACGCAAACCGGATGGTGGAAATAACGGTCCGGCTAATCTGTTTAACGCCATGATTTCTCCTTTAATTCCGTTAAGTATCAAAGGAGTAATCTGGTATCAGGGTGAATTTAATTCCGGTGGCTCGGCAAAAGAATATGCGACACTTTTTTCCCGGATGATTACAGATTGGAGGGAGAAATGGGGAATAGGAGATTTTTCTTTTGTATATGTACAGCTTCCTAATTTTGAGCCTGTAGATCAGGAACCTTCTGTTGAGGGGAACGGTTGGCGTTGGGTACGCGAAGGTCAGTTGAAAGCACTGAACCTGCCTAATACTGCGATGGCGGTAACGATTGATGTTGGCGACCCGTTCGATTTGCATCCGGTTGATAAATACGATGTAGGACATCGGTTAGCCCTTGCTGCCCGTAAATTGGCATATGGAGAGAAAATTGTTGGTATGGGACCTCTTTATAAGAAAATGTCAGTGAAGGGCAATAAAATTATCTTGGAGTTTACCAATCAGGGTAAGAAGTTGATGATAGGGACTTCTCCCTATATCCCTGAAGGAGAACAGGTTTGTCCAAAGCCGACAAAACTCACTGGATTTGGCATTGCCGGGGTCGACCGTAAATTTGTTTGGGCGGATGCCGTCATAGAAGGTAATAAGGTTATTGTATCGAGTCATGAAGTTGCCGAACCCGTAGCTGTGCGCTATGGATTTTCCAATAGCCCGCGTTGTAATCTGTATAATGAGGAAGGGTTGCCGGCATCGCCTTTCCGTACAGATCACTGGGAATGACACAAATACCAGAATAAATAAAAAGAAAAACACCATGAAGAGATCTACTTATCTATTAATTGCAAGCGTATTGGCAGGATGTATCACTTCCTGTTCATCAGGAAAGCGAATCGCCCAACATCGGATAGTAACTAATCCGATGAATCTGAACTACCGGTTTCAACCGAAAGACGAATCGCGTCGGGAAGCTGCCGATCCGGTATTGGAGTACTTTAAAGGCTATTATTATTTATTTGCGTCTAAGTCCGGTGGATATTGGCGCTCTGAAGACCTGGCCGACTGGGAATATATTCCTTGTACGACTATCCCCACATTGGAAGATTATGCTCCTACCATTCTTCCAATAGGAGATACGCTCTATTTTACTACTTCCAGCGGGAAAACACAGATTTTCAAAAATGCCCATCCGGAAAAAGATACTTGGGAGGCTGTGGACACCAAACTGACCTACCGGCTTCACGACCCGGCTTTCTATAGTGATGAGGACGGTAAGGTGTATATGTATTGGGGATGTTCGGATAAGGACCCGATTATGGGGGTGGAAGTAGATCCGAAAGATGGTTTTCGCGCGTTGGGTGAAGCCAAAGCACTGATCGCGCATCATGGAGATAAGTATGGCTGGGAAGTTCCCGGAAAGAATAATGAAGAACCGCGTCAGGGATGGAACGAAGGACCTTGTATGCTGAAATATGAAGGACGTTACTATTTGCAATATGCGGCTCCGGGTACTCAATATCGTATTTATGGCGATGGAATCTATGTAGGAGATGCTCCTTTGGGTCCTTTTGAATATGTGGAAGACAATCCGTTCTCATTTAAACCGGGAGGCTTTATCGGTGGGGCAGGACACGGACATACTTTTCGGGATAAGTATGGAAACTACTGGCACGTAGCTTCCATGATCATTTCCGTTCGTCATATGTTTGAACGGCGGTTGGGACTTTTTCCGGTTGCTGTATCCAGTCGCAACGGTATATATGCTCACACAGTCTGGTCGGATTATCCTTTCTATATTCCTAACCGGAAAGTTGATTTTGATAAAACAGATTTGAGTATGGGATGGAATCTGCTTTCATACCGGAAACCGGTACAGGCTTCTTCGTCTCTTGCCGGCTATGAACCGGGCAATGCAAATGATGAACAGATTGAAACATGGTGGGCTGCTCAAACCGGAAAAAAGGGCGAATGGTTACAGGTTGATTTGGAGACTCCAATGTTGGTAAATAGTATACACGTGAATTTTGCCGACCATCACTTCAAGGTTTTCGCACCACACCCTCCCGTTGTTTATCAATTTTTTATCGAAGGTTCGGCAGATGGGAAAAAATGGATGAATTTGTTTGATGAAAGAGAGAATGGAAAAGATGAGCCTCATCGCCTGTTTACGTTGGATAAACCCGTGAAAGTCCGTTATTTGAGAATTTGTAACGCTAAAGAGATGGCTGGGTGCTTCTCTTTATCCGGTTTCCGTGTATTTGGTAAAGGAGAAGGTGCTGCTCCTTCTAAGGTGACAGGCTTCCGGGCAATCCGGAATTCGGAGGATAAACGAATGTTTCGTTTCACTTGGGATGCACAAAAAGGGGCTACCGGATATGTTTTACGATGGGGAACACAGAAAGATAAGTTAACGCACGCAGTGATGGTATTTGAAAATCAATACGAAGCCCGTTACTTTAATAGAGACTCGGAATATTATTTCTCGATAACGGCATTTAATGAAAATGGTAATTAATATAGTGTAAGATAAGAAGAAAGATGGACATCATGAACAGGTATAAAAAGATTTTGTTGGCAGGTACTTTATCTGTGATGTCTTGCTCATTGATACATGCGCAAGAGTTGTATAAGAATGAAAACGCTCCTGTGCACGAACGGGTGGCAGATTTACTTTCCCGCCTGACAGTGGAGGAAAAGATTAGTTTGCTGCGTGCCACTTCTCTCGGTATTCCCCGTTTAGGCATTGATAAATACTATCATGGCAATGAGGCGTTGCATGGAGTAGTCCGTCCGGGACGTTTCACCGTATTTCCGCAAGCTATCGGACTGGCAGCTACCTGGAACCCGGAGTTACAAAAACGGGTGGCTACTGTGATTTCGGATGAGGCGCGTGCCCGTTGGAATGAACTCGATCAGGGGAGAGAGCAGAAAGAGCAATTTAGTGACGTACTGACCTTTTGGTCGCCTACGGTGAATATGGCACGTGATCCCCGTTGGGGACGTACGCCGGAAACGTATGGGGAAGATCCTTTTCTAAGCGGAGTGATGGGAACGGCTTTTGTGAAAGGTTTGCAAGGAGATGATCCGCGTTATTTGAAGATTGTTTCCACTCCCAAACATTTTGCAGCCAATAACGAGGAACACAACCGTTTTGTCTGTAATCCGCAAATCTCGGAAAAGCAACTGCGGGAATATTATTTCCCTGCTTTCGAAATGTGTGTGAAGGAAGGGAAGGCAGCTTCTATCATGACTGCTTACAATGCGTTGAACGATGTGCCTTGTACACTGAATACCTGGCTACTGAAAAAAGTATTGCGTCAGGACTGGGGATTCCGGGGATATGTCGTTTCCGATTGTGGGGGACCTTCTTTATTGGTAAACGCCCATAAGTATGTAAAGACGAAAGAAGCGGCTGCCACTCTATCCATTCAGGCAGGATTGGACTTGGAATGTGGAGATGATGTCTATGACGAATATCTGTTGAATGCTTACAAACAATACATGGTGTCGGATGCCGATATAGATTCGGCTGCCTGTCATGTGTTGACAGCGCGTATGAAACTAGGACTTTTTGATGGAACCGAACGAAATCCGTATACCAAAATCTCTCCGTCAGTGATCGGTTCGAAAGAGCATCAGCAAGTTGCTTTGGATGCAGCCCGGGAGTGCATTGTTTTATTGAAGAATAAGAATAATATGCTTCCATTGAATGTTAATAAGGTGAAATCAATAGCAGTAGTGGGTATCAATGCGGGCAAATGTGAGTTTGGCGATTATAGCGGTGCTCCGGTAGTAGATCCGGTTTCCATTTTGCAAGGTATTAAGAACAGAGTGGGCGATAAAGTGAAAGTTGTATATGCACCTTGGAAGTCTGCCGCTGATGGTTTGGAACTGATTCAAGGAGAAAACTTTCCGGAAGGATTGAAAGCGGAATATTTTGAAAACACCGCATTGGAGGGTGCGCCTAAAGTACGTAAAGAAGGTTGGATTAATTTTGAGCCTGCCAATCAGGCACCCGATCCTTTTCTTCCCAAGTCTCCGCTTTCCGTTCGTTGGACGGGAAAGTTGAGACCGGTTATCTCCAGTCGTTATACTTTTAGTTTTACTTCCGACGATGGTTGTCGTTTGAGTATTGACAACCAGTTGTTGATTGATGCCTGGTCGGCTCATGCGGTATCTACTGACTCTGCTTCCATCTATCTTGAAGCGGGGAAAGATTATCAGTTAAAAGCGGAGTACTATGATAACCGGGATTATGCTATCGCAAAACTACAATGGAAAGTTCCACAAGTAGGAAAAGCTACCCGCCTCGATTTGTACGGGGAGGCCGGAAAAGCAGTTCGCGAATGTGAAACGGTCATTGCTGTGATGGGAATCAATAAGTCAATAGAGCGTGAAGGACAGGACCGGTACGATATTCAGCTTCCGGCAGACCAGAGAGAGTTCTTACAGGAAATCTATAAAGTAAATCCGAATATAATCGTTGTATTGGTAGCGGGAAGCTCACTGGCTGTCAACTGGATGGACGAACATATTCCTGCCATTGTGAATGCCTGGTATCCGGGCGAACAGGGAGGAACAGCTGTTGCCGACGTATTGTTCGGTGATTATAATCCTGCCGGCCGTTTACCGCTCACTTATTACAAATCTCTGGATGAATTGCCACCGTTCGATGATTACGATATAACCAAAGGGCGTACTTACAAGTATTTTAAAGGAGATGTTCTTTATCCTTTTGGTTACGGACTTAGTTATTCTTCTTTCAAATACAGCGATTTGAAAGTAAAGGACGGCGCAGATACCGTCACCGTTTCTTTCCGCTTGAAGAATACCGGCAAGAGGAAAGGGGATGAAGTGGTACAGGTTTATGTGCGGATTCCGGAAACCGGAGGTATCGTTCCGATTAAAGAGTTGAAAGGATTCCAACGTGTTTCTTTGAAATCGGGCGAGAGCCGTGTGGTCGAAATCAAACTCGATAAAGAGCAACTTCGCTATTGGGATACAGGATTGGGACAATTCATCGTTCCCCAAGGTGCGTTTGACATTATGGTCGGTGCTTCTTCTAAAGATATTCGTCTGCAAACTGTCATTAATTTATAGATTTTATCATCGTTGTTGAGGCTGTGTAAAGGGTATCGATGTATTAACTGTACCTTTTACACAGCCCGACTTTTAATTTATGGTATTCTTTCCTGAAATAAAAAAGAGAGGACATTCGTCCTCTCCTTTATTCCTGCTTCCTACCTTATTCCTATTTATTGGTAGTCAGGCAATTAATCATATTCACTACTAATTTACCTGCTACCGGATCTGTTGTAGCCTTTTCTGTACACATGGTAGAGATCATTGCTTCTCCCTTTCCGTCAGCTATTTGTAACATCGTCAGTCCACGCATGGATTCTATGCGTTCAATGCGGTCTTCCGGTTTGCCACCGTCAATATAGGCATGAATTTTCATCTGTCCTGCCAGTTCCGTTACGTTCTTGTGGCGATGGGCTTTCAGAGTAGCAGTACATGCTTGCGGAATTTCCCGTTTATTGTTGTTGAAATAACGTAATTCCAATACATCGATGTCATTGAACACCGGAGCGTCATTACGTTCCATAATTACGATATCGCCTTCTGTCGGGATAATCCAGCCCGTGATATATTCAGGATATATCGCTTTGAGGGCTTCTTTACTGTTGAGGAAGAGCAGCTTTCCACCTGTTGCCTGATAGGCGCGGAACAGCTCTTTTTCTTCGTCAGTACAGGTTCGCAGACCGGAGATGACGCAAAGGTCAGCTTTCTGTTTGCTGTTGAGCAATTCTTTTACGGAAGAAACCGGTTGGTAATTGATGTTCAGGAAGTCGAACACTGTTTTCGTGTTATCTTTATCCAGTAATACAATCTTTTTGTTTGGGTCTACCTGACCTACATTCCACTCTTTATTAGTGAGCAACAACTCATATTCATTGGCAGAAATTGGCAGACCGTTCTCTGTGAGTTTTAATACCAGTTTGGCTTTTGTCTTGTCGGCAGGCAGATCGGCCGGCAACTGAATATCAGGTTCGGCATAGTATCGCGCATAATGTTTCACAGCCGGAATCTTTTCATTGCCGCTTGCCAGGCACTTTCCGCTTTCATCTTGTATTTCCCAACGAAGCAGGGACGGTTGCAGATCCGTACCGTCTTCACGGTCATTGACCACATAGATGCGTGTAGGCAGTTTCTCACCTGCGTACAAGTTGCGTCCCCATAATTCTGCGCTAACCAATACAGGTTGTAAAGCCCGTTTCAAAGCATAGTAGGTGGGGTACGGTTCTATGTTCTGATAATCGTATGTCTGACGGAACCATGTCATCAATGCAAAGTGCATAATACCTGAAGCCTGGTCGTTGGAGCGACGAAGCGTTTCGGCCAGTTCACCCGTGATGAATGCTTGTACTTTCAGGAATGAAGCCGGGTCTGCCCAATCATAAGACTCATAACCGATCAGTGTATAAGGATTCTGGTGGATGAGCTGATAAGAGCGTGTGGGATGCCCTGTCTCATTATTAGGATAACCTGTAGACATTTCTTGGCTGATAAGCGGACGGTCGGCTACCTTGAACTGCTTTTGGAATTCTCCATTAAAGAAACGGAAAAGTGAGAAGTCATACCAATTGTAATAACCGTGCATATCGTCAATGTCGCCATCGTCGATGCTACTCATAAAGTCAGCGCCGAATTTTTTATCCTTGCCTTTGGCCTGATAGTTAGAGTCGAAGCAGATAGGACGGGTAGGATCGATGCGACGCATCTCTTTCACTACATCCGAGATAATGCGGTATTTCTCTTTGGCACGTTCCAGATTGCTGTCATTATCGTAAAACTTCATTTCATTGTTTACCGTCCAGAATAGCAGTGAAGGGTGATTGCGATATTTCTTCAGTAATCCTAAGAATTCATTACGCCACATTTCAATCAGACGTTGGTCAGGAATCGGTGTGGAATGAATCATCAGCCACGACCAAGTGCCTTCGAATGAAACACCAATACCGTTACGGTCGGCAGCTGTCATCCAGCGTTTGTTCCACGGGGTAGTGTGCGTGCGGGTTACATCGATGTTTCCGGCTTTCATCAGTTGCATGAATGTATTTGCCAGATTTTCATCATTAGGGGCCAGTGCGAAAGGAATGTGGTTTCCGCCGCGCAACCAGTATTTATGTCCGTTCAGGTAGAAAAGCCCGTCTTTCACTTCAAAAGTGCGGAATCCGGAAGTCTCTGTCAGACAGTTCAGTTCTGTTCCTTTATCTGCTACCAGGCGGAATTTAAAGTCGTACAGGTTGGGATGTTGCGGTGTCCATAAGCGAGGTTTCAAATCGCTGACAGTATAGGTTTCTATTCGCTCTTCGCCTGCATGGAGATTTAGTTTCCGTATGGATAAACCGGAATAGAGCACAGCACCGGTTTCTTTGTCGATGATGTCCGTATAAAGGTCGAATTGTTTCTTTTTACTACCGTGATTCTTTAAGGTTATATCGAAGGTTGCACCGTTTAGAGTCGGTTTAATAAAGACATCTTCCACCTTTGCAGGATCAGTGATAGTCAGTTTTACCGGTTGCCAGATTCCGGCAGGTTCGTCACCATAAAAACCATGAGGTATTTCTTTTAGGAGGGCATCTTTGTTTACTTCTACTTTAGCATCTTCCTGTTCGCTTTCACGCACAGAAGAATAAAAGAAATCGATAGCATTTGCTGATTCCGACGTACTTCCATCCATTTTGCGTGTCACTTTTACGGTAATCAGGTTCTTGCCGGATTTCAGTAACCGACTGCCGTCCACCTGAATTTCACCGAACATGCCGAGATGTGAAGTGGCTAATGTTCCGTTGATATAGATTTCGGCAATTTTGGAGACTGCGTCGAAGGTCAGAGTCAGATTCTTGCCTTCTATGTTGGCAGGTAGTTCCAACCATTGACGATACCAGGCATATTTTACCCGGCGATAATCGAATGTATAGTTTTCGCAGCGTTCGGTTTCCTGTTGGTAGTATGTGTCCGACACACCTTTGGGCTGCGCACCGGTAGGAGAGGGCATTGTTTCGCCATGTAGCCAGATGCGGATAGGTGTCCAAAAGTCAGGAACGGACATGATGTGCCAGTCCTGATCGTTCGTTTGTGCTGAAACAGCCTTATCCTTGTTGTCCAGTTGATAGTCCGGCATAAAGAGCCAGTTGCCATCCAGCGTGATGTCTGTGCGGCTGCCGGTGAGTGTTGCCAGTTTGGCGGGTGTATAGGAAGCCCGTTCCTGGCGGCGTTTGTTTTCTTTCTCCGTAGGAGTGGCCTTCTTTTGATATTCTGCCACTTTCACATCTTTCAGTGCATCGTCTGCCATCGGAATAACGGTGAGATCATCAAATTCAATTTCTATCCATCCTCCACCCAAAGCAACTTCGCCCGATGGTACCAGGTCGGCATTTGGGTCTACAAGATCAATACGCGGTTGTTCTTCGTCGTTGAGGAATATGCGGATACGGTTGCCGCAAACTTCTACTTTTACACGATACCACTCTCCCGGTACGGGATGGAAGCCTAACGGACGGACTCCCATAAATTCGTCTGTCCCCATATATCCGGTGCGCATCAGGTAAAGGTCATCTTGCAGCCCGCCTTTGATACCTACCACATAGCGGTCGAAACGGTTGTAATTGCGGAAGCTCGCCCATATCTGCACCTGTTCGGCATTTTTAGGGGCGCGGGCTTTGAAAGAAAAGGAGTAGTTTTTCCATTCGGGATGACCGAATACGGCATAAGCGCCTTTCGAACGGAAAACATTGTCGGCAATACTGCATGTTCCCCGACCCACCACTTTCAGTGTTTCTCCGGCATTGGAGAAGTCGTTTGTCCATGTAGCATTGCTTTGTGCTTGTCCGTTCATGCAGAAGGCGCTGCACGCACAAGCCAAAAATACTTTGCTGATTCTATTCATGATATTACAAGTTAATAATAGTTTGAGTATAAAAGTACGGCTCGACAATAAATATTAGAATGAAGTACCGCTTAATGTACACTTAATATGTGATTAATTGTCTCTGCTCTTGTTTTTCGTTGATTAATTTTGTATCTTTATAGGTTTCTCTTTCTTTTTTAATTGCCATTCACCTTATAAAGTGACAAATAGCATCTTATAAGGTGACATTTATCCTGCTATAAGATGACTATGGTCCCGTTGTAACATGACAACTACGCGATTGCATAAACTCCTCTAGTTTTATGCACAGAAAACTCTAAATCTATGCACAGAAAAAACTAAATCTCTGCATTGAAAAACTAAATGGTGCAATGAATTTGACCTAAATGCCATGTGAAAAATAAAAAGAACCATGCCAAAAACCGAAGATTACAAGCTTACGATTTAGTGGCATGGCTATTTATAGATTAGATTTTGTTCAATATCATAACGATACTCTATTATGAATAGGTTCCGGAATTATCCTTCGATGATTCTGAAGAACAGATTCTGACTGGAGTAGTCGCTGATAAAGGTAAACTTGAATTGGAAGTTAGTAGTGGTCGGAACAATTTTCAATGTGAAAGATTGTTCTTCACTGTTTACGTCCAATGTACTACTCGTTTCATTTCCTTGTGGGTCTAAAACCAAAGAATAGTTTTGTTTACAGAAATATTTCTTGCAATAGTCAGTCATCACAATCTTATTTCCGGCAGAGTCGTATTTCAGCAGTACAGGTAATTTGGTACCGGTAAGGCCGGTCGGACCACCATATACGTCCCAAGAACAACCATTCGTCCAGAAAGCATGATTTTTGAAATAGTTCCCCAGGTAGTATTTCTTACCTACTTCCAAGTCTGCCATTTTTGTCTTCGTGTCATCACCGGTGATTTCGGAAACTTTAATTTCATAGTCTTTGCTTATAACTCCTGTTGCATTGGGTTGTTTATCGCTACCCATATAGATTGTATGTTCTCCCGGTTGGCGTACAGGGTCTTTGATGTACCATTGTTCATTGCCTTCAGAGTTCACTTCTCCCTTACCGGCATTAAATGTCCACGAGAACTTAAGACCGTTGTCTGCTTCATTCATTTCATTGATCTTCTTGTCATTGAAATTAAGCTGGAATAACTGCATGTGCGGGCTGTTACGAACCAGTGTGAGTGTGTAATTGACAGCATCCCATATTACATTATTGGCATCCCATCTTTCTTTTACTTTTGTATTCTGATCGTTTTTGTTCAACGTAATGGTAAATTCTGCATCGGCAGGTTTGAAGTTATATAACGTTTTACGTAGATCCAAATTAGTAAAGTGATAACCTTCCGTATCGTCATATATACCCGGGATTGCATATCTTTCGCCTAAACGTATGGACGGTGTCTCATTATTGATACCGGCTTTACCGTAAATCATCATATATAACTCTGGTTTCTTTGTCGGAGCTTCCACTACATACTTCGAAGTTACATTGCCTACATACAATCCCACTTCTTTCTCATTGAGCGTGAAAGCAGCTTTGTCTGTTCCCTCGTCATTCATAGCGAACAGGTTAGCGCCATCTATACCTTCAGTTTGAGGACCTACCAACAGATAGTTAGCCTTTTGAACCGCATCGTAGTAAAGACATACTTCACCATTAGCCAACTCGGTTTCTTGGGTAATAGTTGCGAGGTTTGTAGTCATTGGGATTGTTTCCCAGTTGCCACCGTTAAGTTGAGTACCCAATTTCCATGCTTTAGATGCAGTAACCCCCATACTTTCCAAAGTGGTTTGAGCGTTGTGCACTTTGATGACTTTTGTACTTTTATAAAGACTTTCGATGTTGCTCAACAGTTCTGTTACACCTGTGAGTCCAATGCCATTTTTAGCAGTCGATTCATCTTGTGAGTAAATCAATACTTCTTTAGAGAATTCTTCTTCGGCAACGGTATAAGTCACTTTCACTTTACCTGATCTGTTGGCAGCCTTAGCGGTTAATACACCTTTATCTGTTACTTCGAATGTGTTATTCGGGTTCTCTGTCAACTCATAAGTAGTTTCAATAGCCAATTCACCGAATCCCAGTTCGTCTACAAACTTCACTTCTCCGCTTTCGCCGAATCCCCAGCCTATTGTTTTAGCAAGGTCGAGACTTTCGGTGCTGATGAATTTCAGAGATTCCGAGTCCTGATAAAGCGTACGTGTTTCACGATAAGCAAACAGACCGTTGCTGGCGCTGTAAGAAGTCGGTTTCACTACGAAATAATTGGAACTGGTAGTGGTCTTGTCCAATGTGATTTCCAACACTGCGCCGTAGTATGGAGCCGTCATATTGCTTGGAGTCAGTTCTACAGTCAGGATACCGTTTTCGTCCAGTTTCTTATTGGTATTTACCAACAGTTGAGGCACTTCCGCACGTGTCAGTTTCAATTCGTGGATATCCGCGCACTGGAAGTCTGCTTCGGACAAGTCGATGTCTTTGGGCAGAATCTTGAACTTCGCGGTAGCTGTATGGGCAGTCACCACCTTACCCAGTTTGTTGGTATAGCTGGCTGCTTCCAGGAACTCGTCTTCCTCAAAAACAAATTGTTTTTGGAAGAGGATAGAGCTGATACCGCTGAAACCACCACCCTGTACGGGGAGGATATAGTTTTCGCCGTAGATATAGACAGAGAGTGTCTTATTCTCTTTGTTCTCTGCCAAAATCGGAGTGTCTTTATCGGCTGTGATGGTAGTTTGCACTAGTCCTTCTGCCTTTTGGATGTAGATATAACCGTTGCTCTTGTCGTAGTATAACTGGTCTTTGTCTGTTCCGGGGATTTCCTGTTCAGTGCCGAATGTTAATACCTTGTACCAGCCTGCACCTTTGTCTTTGGTGTATCTCCATGTACCTTCCTCCACCTTAAACTGGTAGAAAGGAGTTGCTTTATTGGAAGCCTGGACATATAATTCGTCTCCGTTGCTTAATACAATCGTGTATTGTGACTGGTCTTCACTGGGATACCAGCTCTGTACGGTCAGATTGGCGTTCAATGCAGCCTCAATCTTTTCTTTGAATCTATCCATGTCAGATTCAACCGTGGTGATACGGTTGTTCAGACCTTCAATATCCGAGTCGTAATCCTTGCAGGAAACAACCCCTGTTCCTAATGAAAACAACAGTGCTCCATAGAGAAAACTGTTTAATACTCTTTTGTTCATCATAGGTAAATTTTTAGTTTGATAAATATTTTATTTTTCTTGTTTCTTTATTTCTCTGCGATAATCTCTGCGTAGTTCAGGCTGATGTCACCTTCGGTCACTATCAGGCTGAAGTCGGCATATCCACGTGCGTCACGAGAGTAAACTGTTATTTCGGCTTCTTCCCATGCACCGCCTGTAGCGGCGAGACTTACGCTTTGAGTCATCGTATCGCCAATCAGGCAACGCACGCTGGTAGCGCCATTGCTGGAATAGCGGAAACGGATAGTCGATGCTCCGGATCTGAAAGGAATTTCCTTCCACTTCAGCGTGTTCAGACTGCCGGAAGTGAGGTTGGCGTGCCAACCGCCGTTGTACTTCGTATCATTACAGTATTTTACTACTCTTTGTTCCGGGGCGTTGTTCATTTCTGTTTCTATCAGTGATGTTTCTATCTTGCTGCCTGAAACAGTGCCTTGGTAACAGTAGTCGCAGGCTTCCGCTTCCAGTTTCTGTTTGGTAGGGAAAGGATGATTGCTGTACTTGCGGAGCAGGTTAATACGCTGGTTAGGATAGTCGTAATAGATCTTATCCGAGCTGCGCCACCAAGCTGCGTTTTCGGCAAGGTCGGTAAATCCTTCCAGGAATACCAAGTCGGGCTTTTTAGCTAAGAAAGACTCCATCATCTTGGTTGCATAGCGACCGTGGTCGGCATCGATAAACTGCCAGTTCGGACGGGCGAGATCACCTTGCACGAAGCCCGGACAGCCACTGCCTACACTAAAACCTTTGAAGTTGTAAGCGGAAATGTAGGTGTTGTAGAGCAGATTCTCGTTGTACACCTCTTCGGTCATATCCATAGTGGGAACAGCAAACCAGTTGTGAATACCGTCCAGGTAAGGGCAGTTCACTAATGAGTAGTCGCGGTCGGTCCATTCGCGTTGGATGATGAGGAACGGGCGCACGCCGAATGTACTGTTGAAGTCGTCGCTGATACACTTCAGGATATAGCTTAACTTACCGTTGTAGGCATCCGATTTCGTTTCATCAAGTCCCGTTGTACTTTTGTACTTAACCGGGTCTTTCTTCATCAATTCGCTTAGATAACTATCTTGCAGGAAGCCGTTGGGATTCCAGAACAAGATGACGGGGCGTCCGTCTATCTCGAACCAATAATCGCGCGGTACATTTTCGAAGGATGGTTTCAGGTTGGCATCCCAAATGTAATAGTAGACTTCTTTACGGAAATCGTTGTTTGCGCCTTTCATGTCTTCTTTCTCGGGATCGAGGAAGAGAAGCGGATAATGTGAACCCTCTACACGGCTACCATTTTTGAACGGTTTGTTGTCGTAGCCATATCCTTTATGCGCGTTGCGTGCAGCCGACCATGAAGCAGGGGTATCGTCGAAGATGGCGATTTTGAACTCATGTTCCACACCTTTACGTTTGATGGCTGCCATCAAATCATGAAGTTTGTCGGGGCGTCCGTGATCGATATTATCATTAGCTTCACCACGACAGTTCATGGCTACATAATCTTGACCGCTGTATGCGATTTCTTCTACGAAGTTATCCCACCAGTCGGCTTCGGTGATTGGACCCGGATAGGGCTTGTCGTCTTGTGCTTCGGGGTAGGCGGAAGCTACATAACGGCAGAACAATGAACGGTTGTGCATAGTAGAAACGTCAGTAGACGGCTTGTCCATATTCCGACGTAAGTTGCCTTCGAACCCTGCCAACGTACCTATTTTGTAAGAACGTACGATTTCTTCTTCCGTTCCCTGGCCGCCTTCAGAACCCGGACCGTCGGGTCCGTTATTCGGATTGTCGTCCGAGCATGCCCAGCAGAAAGCGCCTAAGCTCAATAGACAAATGTATTTCCAATATTTATTTTTCATATTCTTTCTATCATTAAAGAGTTAGCATTTTAGTTCTTCTTGAATTGCTGGCGGGTAATTTCCAGATAAGTCTTTCCGTATCCGTTGCCATAGTTTTCTACTGTCGGCTCAATGAATGAGTCGAAGTTGTATTTGTTGTAAGAGTCGACCAGAATCAGGCGGTTGCGTCCGGCATTCATCTTGGCTACGTTACACATGGTACGGTAGGTGGCAGGATCTTTCTTCACAATCGGAGAGTTACCGACGGAACCGCGTCCGTCTTGTACCAACTTGTTCCAGGACGGGCCAACAGTAGGAATAAACTCCATGGTGCCGTTGCCGAAGGCTGGCAATGCTGTCTCGCGGTTGTACTTCCAGTTCTGGTCTATCATTTGCGGATACATGTAGGAACGGCTCATTTCCGACTGGTCGTACATGTTACGGCTGGCCACGGCGTCTACACCACCTTCCATGTAGAAGTATTGGTAACGCATCTGGTTACACCATACGTCCGCACTTTCCACCATGATGTAGATGTCATAGCCGGTGGCTTCTTTCACTGCTTTCCGGATGCCGTCGTACATGGCTTTGGACTCTTGTGCGTAGATTTCGCCTGTCTTGTTCTTGATGTAAACCACCGGGCGCGTGCCACCGAGCTTGTAGTAACGGTCGTCCGAGAAGTAACAGCCTATTTTGCTGAAGAAGTTGTTCAGTAGTTGTTGACGGGTATAGGTGATACCGTCGTATACCTTTCCGGCGGCAGTCTCGATACAGTTGGTTGAAGATAACGTGGGAGGCAGGTCGACGATGTTGTTCCAGTTGACACTCACCACAATTTTCATTGTTTTCAGATCTACAAAGTCTATTCCCGGTTGTCCTAGGTGCGGCATCGGCAAGCGTTTGCCACCTCTACCGGAACGTCCCAGCATCATTGTGATGAACAAAGAGTCTCCCTGATTGATTTCTGTGCCGGGGCCTTTACCCAAGTCTGCGCCTGCTTCGGGCAGGATGATAAAGTTTGCGCCTGCTTCAATGCAATCGTCTACGTGCTTTTGCACCATCGGAATCATGCGGTAGCTCTGACTTCCTGCGTCCGGCTGTAAGTAACCGTCCTTTTGTGATTCGGGCATTACTTGCGGTGTCAGGTTGTTATAGTCGTTCTTTGCGCTCAATTCCTTATCGGTCAGTGTCAGAAGTTCCCAACGGGTGAAGTTGGGATCACCGTTCGGTCTGGTGGTAATGTCATTCCCTTTGTAGTAGAAAATGCCTACCTGATAATCTTCGGTGACAGGAATTTCCGGAATCTCGTAGTTCAAGAAGTAGTCATCGATGCTCGGACCCTCTTCCTTGCTGCATGCCGCAAGAAGTAGCAAAGCTGCGGAGCATCCGGTAATGTATTTCATTAGTTTCATAACTGTCTTTCTGTTTATTTTATTATTTATTTTCTTCTATGCGTACAAACTTGATACTTGCCGCCAGGCGCTCTTCTCCTTGCAAGGAAGCATATTCCGGATAATCTTCCAGTACATTTTCGACAAATTCTTCAATCGTGTCGCCATACCAACGGGCTACCATTTCGTTATTATACATTAGCTGGCCACCTTTCCAACGTTCGTACAGACCTTCTTGGTTGTATGGTCCGCCGATACCCAACGGGGTAAAGAAGTTGTCGTTGTAGTTTCCGTCCGAACGGGGAACCTGTGACGTGGATTGCAGCATACGGCAGGCTTCACGGTAATAGTTCATGTTCCAGTTGCGCTCGTCCGTAGGATATTGCAAACGTTCGGGAACCGGGTCGAACTGGTTGGCACCGTAGGTTCCGTAATTGTTCGGAGTTCCGTTGTAGAAAATAGGAGGATAGTTCATCACACGTGTTCTGCGTTCCAGGGTCCATCCGGCGAATCCGTTGAAGTAGTCGGCGATGTAACGTTGCTTCCACACTTGTTCCAGATTGTTCTTATAACCGCCTTTTCCGTTGATATCAGCTTTGTAGAAGGCGCGATAGTCGCGGCACCCCAATCCGTTGGTATTCCATTTGACACCGTTGCGTTCTGTGTATTCGGAGATTCCTGCAGTGACGTTGTATTCGTTCATGGAAGCGGTAATGCCGTTGTAATAATATTGTTCGGCACTCTGCGGCAATGCTACATTTATGCCCCATTCGTCTTTACGTAACTGGATTTCAGCAAGCATGAAGTTTACGTCCGCCCATGTCAGCAGTTTCACCTTTGCGTCCTGTTTGATAAAATCACGTTGGATCAAAGCATACGTATAGCCTTCGATACTGACGGAAGCTGTGGAGTAGAGACTTTGGAGGTTGTTGTTATGCTCATCCTTACCGACAATCCATCCGCTGGGTGTCTGTTTCAGTTCGAAGCGGGGAAGGAAAGGAATTCTGTATGATACTTGTATGTATTTCTCTTCCGCTTTCGACCAAAGGGAGTCTCTTACTACGGCACGGTAGTCGCCACTCTCGTTGAGACGGGAGGTTTGTGCATATTTGCTCAAACGCGGGTCTTTGTAAGAGCGCATATAACAGAAGAAATATTCGTTCATGGCCGGGTAAGTCAGTCCGCCTATTTCTGTTTCCAGTTTGGTACCCAGGTCGAATTCTTTCAAGATACGGTTGTAGTATAAAGAAACGTCGGCGTTGGGGTCGGTACCATAGCGTCCTGCTGCATTGTCGTTGTTGGAGCTGAACAGGTAGTTGCGGTTGGTTTCGTTCAATGCTTTTTCTATCTGTTCGCGTGCCATGGAGATAGCTTCAGGGCTTTTTTTCATGTTCATCATGCGGATAGCTACGTCCAGACGCAGGGAGTTGGCAAATTTACGCCACTTCTCGACATCACTGTCGCCGCCGGCTGAAGGATAGAAAGGGTCTTTCAGCATTTTGGTTCCGTTCGGGTCGAAAGTTTCCACTGCCTGATCCAGCCAACGGAGTATTTGCATATATGCTTCGGCTTCGCTGTTGTAGTAATATACGTTTCCGTATGTTTCTTTACACGCTGCATCCATCGGAACCGGTCCCCAAGTACCTGTTAGTACCGAGTAGAGGTAGGCTTTCCAGGTGGTGAGTATTGCCCAGTAGTTTCCGTTGGTGTCTTGACTGTATTTACTTTCCATAATAGCTACGTCACCTAACACCTTTTTGTAGAAGTTATAAAAACGGTCACCTACATTGTCCGAACTCTGCGGGCTGGTCCAGGACACTACGTAGCGTGCCATATAGGCGTAATAGTTATAGTTCATTTCGGATAATACGTCCAAAGACTTGTAGATAGTACCCGGGAATATCTTCTGGATATCAATTTCATCCAGATATAGTTTGTTGGGATTCTGGTTGGTTGCGTCGAAACCATCCACGCAAGAAGTTGCCAATCCCAACAGGGCTGCGGTACATAGTGTGTATAAGTACTTTTTCATCGTCATCGCTGTTAAAAGGTTATTTTAAAATCGAAACCGTAACTGGAAGTAGGTAAGTTAAAGCCTCGTTCCAGACCCTGTTGGATTCCCATGGAAGAAGTAGCTTCCGGGTCTATCCCTTTGGGTGTTTTCTGGTGAAGGATAGCTATGTTTCTACCTACGGCCGAAACTCTCATGGATTGTATGAAACCTATCTTTCTCAACCAATTCTTAGGAATGTTGTACCCTAAAGAGATTTCTTTCAGTTTTACGTAAGAGGCGTCGTACAAATAAAGCTCACCATTCTTACCGCTGTCATTGGTCCAATAGTCAATCGGTTTGATCCAGGCTTGACAAGGTTGTCCTGCCAGTCCCGGTACGGAACTGTCGTAAACGGCTCCGGGGATATTCATACCTTTCGGGCGGGAAGCGTCCATGTAAATGTTGCTCTTGCCGTTGGGCACGTATTTTGAATCCAGGATGCCGAGGTAACCGGTCTGGTCGCCTTCGTTGAGAATCATATCAGCAAACAAATGTTCGGTACGTCCCCCCATTGACATGATAGATTGCGCATTACGGGAAGATTGGAAGGCAGTCTCCGACCATACATGTCCACCCATACGAATGTCGAACATGGCAGAGAAAGACAAATCTTTCCAACGGAGCGAAGTACGGATACTACCGGTCCATTTCGGCTCTACACTGGCGAGGAATCTGGCTTCACCTGACAGCGGCCGGCCGTTAGCTCCTACCAATACCTGTCCTTCATCATTCGTTTTCCACGGCTCGCGGCAATAGAGACTTACCAGTGGCTCACCTTTCACGATACGTAGTTCTACACTGTTTTGAACGGTAGTCAGTGTCATGTAGTCCATACCGTTTGCCAGCGAAACTACTTCAGAGTTATTTTTAGCCCAGTTGATGTCTACTTTCCATTCCCAATCTTTGTTCTTGAAAGGAATAACTCCCAATGTCACTTCATATCCCCAGTTCTTAACTTCACCGGCGTTGAACAAGGCTTCTCCATAGCCGCTTACGCCGTTGATGGTGGAAGTCAGAATTTGGTTTTTGGTATTCTTGTTATAGTAAGTGAAACTGAAGGAAGCTCGGTCTTTCAGGAAGCGCAGGTCTAAACCTGTCTCAAAAGAAGTCGTGCTTTCCGGTTTCAGCGTATTGGTTTTCCGTTTGTTTTCACTTTCAAACCAAGCCATGTCTCCCAGATAAGAAGTATTATAACTGAATCCGTTCAGTAACTGGTCGAAACCGGTATCATTACCTACTTTAGCATAGGAACCACGGATCTTGGCATAGGATAACCAATCTTTCGGAATACTCTTCACCAATTCTGTCAGTACGAAACTGGCACCATAAGAAGAATAGAAATAAGAGCGGTTGTCAGAAGGCAGGGCGGACGACCAGTCGTTACGTCCGGTTACATCGACATAAATGAAATCTTTATAACCTACACTGACTGTTCCATAGATTGCCTGCTTTTTCTTCGCGTTATATTCCGGCCATGATTTGATGGTGGCACCGTTGTTTGTAAGAGAGATAAAGTCGGAGGTAGCCAAAGTTCCGATTTCCGAGTTCTGCTTCTTGAACAGGAAGTCCTGTGAATTGGCACCCACACTGGCGGATATGTTGAAGTCTTTCCAGGTCTTGTTGTAAGAAAGCATTGCTTCATAAGTATAGTTACGTGCTTTTTCAGTGAATTCTTTGTAAAATCCGTCGGCATCCCCCGGAGTATACATATTGCGGAATTCATAACCCTCTTTCATGTTTAAGTCTAGGACAGCTTTCAAACGCAACTTCAGGTCGTTGGTGATCTTGTAGTTTACTGTCACATCGGCCAGCAACCATTCTTTCTTGTCTTGGTTGGAAAGCTCGTTCAGCATCCACACCGGACTCTTAAACTGAAGGGCGGTCGGTTTTCCATTTTCATCTTTCCAGGGATACATTTCCTGTATGGAAAGGTCACGGGGCATGTCCATCAGTGTATAGATCGGGTTACGGTCTGAATTGTTACGATAAGAACGATTGTTGACGTGCTCATGCGTATAGCGACCATTCAGATCGACATCCAATGCTTTGGTCAACTTCACGTTAGAACGTACGTTGAAGGCGTTACGGGTAAGATTATTCAGTCCTTCCAATACGTCGTCACTTCGCAGGTTAGTAAAACCGATACGGGTGGAGACGTGTTCGGTGGCACGCTCAATGGAGATACTGTTTGTCCAGGAGTAAGCAGTCTGGTACATAGAGGTGGTATTCTCCGGAGTGGGCACATAAGATTTGAGTTCTCCGTTGCGTCCTACTACCTGAAAACCTAACATCGGCATACCCCATGAGCGGGAATTATCATAACCTCCCATTCGTTGGATACCATAAGGCATGTTGGGATCATAAGGAACCTTGACATCGCCATTGAATGAGTTGGCTTTGTTATTTTCAAAACGGTTGATGTGTCCTCCACCATATATGTTCTGATAGATGGGATATTGTGAGAATTCTGTGAATTGCACATTGGTGGAGTACGTAATACCTAAACCGCTTCTTTGACCGGCTTTCTTGGTTGTAATCAATATAGCGCCATTGGCTGCGTCCGAACCATAGAGGGCGGAAGCGTTGGCTCCTTTCAGAACGACGATGTTTTCGATGTCGTCGGGGTTGATACTGTTAGCCGGGTTACCATAGTCGATTTCACCACCGGTCACATCATTAATAATAGGTACACCGTCTATTACATAAAGTGGCTGGTTGTTACCGGAAATAGAGTTGGCACCACGAATACGTACGGTGGCTGAACCGGCGGCACCATTGGAGATTACCTGTAATCCTGCCACTTTACCTGCCAGCATGTTTACGAATCCGGCATCCCGGTTTTCGGTCATACTTGTTACGTCCATTTTCTGGAAAGCAGTAGAAAGAGATTTTTCATCGCGGCGCAAGTCCATCGCTGTTACCACTGTCTGTTCCAGCATCACGGCATCTTCCTCCAAGGTCACGTTTAATACATTCTTTCCTTTTACTACATTGAATGATTTTGTTTTAAAACCAATATAAGAGAACTTCAACACAGCACCGTTTTCAGGAGCCTGAATAGAGTACTTCCCATCAAGATCGGTTATTACACCTTTTGTTCCGCCCACTATCACTACATTAGCACCGATAATAGGCTCACCTTGTGCATCAGTCACTGTTCCTTTGACTGTCCGGTTCTGTGCTTGCATGACCGAAACGCTGAACAGCATTAAAATAAAAATGAGACTTCTTTCATAGTATCTCATGTGCTGAGAAAATCGTTGTTTCATGTTTTTCATGAATTTATTTATGAATAATCACTTAGTTAAGAATTAATCGGATGAGAGAGCCTGAATTTATTGTAAGGTTCGTCATTCGAATCAGATTAAGGTGTCTTTTCTTCTTTCATAATAATGTTATATTTTTAAGATTAATTTTCAGCAAAAGAACTATCAATCAATAAAAAAAGGGGAGTGTTTGCGATTAATTGGGGATTAAAAAACAATTAAATGTGAATTAAGTCTTTTTTTTCTTATAATCCTTCACAAATAAATGCATTTTCCCAGTATTAAATAAAAGTTATGTGATGAATTAAAGCAATGTCAATGGGAATTATTCAATGTTTGTAGTGGAGGAAGAATAAAAAACTCTCCCCTTTCCTTCATCTTGATATGTATCGGTGTTGCAGGGGAAGGGGAGAGCTATATTGATAGAGAAATAATCTGAAAGATAATGACCGGATTATAAATCTGCAAATGGGGTTTTATAGTTTTCACCCATGGAATCGTGATATTCTTTGCAAAAACGGTCGTACAGGTTTCGGGCAATGCCTTTTTTTCCTTGTGCGGATAATACGGCACATTTGGCTGCAAGTGCTTCTTCGTTGAGCGGGTCATGCAGGAACATGATATCGGCAAGACGGATAATCATATCTTGATGATTTCGGCTGATTTCAATCTCCAGCAGGTTCTTTAATAAGTCGATAGAATAACTGGAATAATCATCCTTAAAGTCGTCCAGCCAGTCAACGATGGTGTTGGGCAATAAAGGACCGTATAACAGTAACTCCAGAATTCGATTCAGTAATTCTTCACTTTTTTCCTGCTCGAATTGTTTGGTACATGCGATTAATGTGTGATAGTCACAGAAAACATTTGTTCCCCATTTAATGCGGAGGAAATTGTTTTCGATCATGACTTCCATATCTCCGATGCTCTCTAACAATACCCGCAGTTTGCGCAGGTTTACGTTGCGGTTATTACGGGCGGCGGTTTCTTCTTTTTCAGGCCATAATATCTCTGTTGTTTTGGAAGCCAGAATACCTTGCGCATTTTTCTCCGTATAGAGGATCAATAGAATGAGCAGGTGCTTCAAACGGGGAGTAAAGTTGGAAGTGATGTCGTTTCCATCTTTATCGCGTACATTGAAACAGCCCAACAAAGAAATAGATGCACGACTGCGGTCGTAATAGTTGACTGTTTCTGTGAAGATTGTTTCACTCTCTTGCATCCATTCTTTTTTCGGTATGGTTTTAGACTCTGGTACGTCAGATTGGCTCTGGACTTTGCCGGTGGTGGCAACAGTTTTCTCTGTTCCTTTCTTTGTGGCAGGTGCCTTTTTATTTTTGCCGTTGTATTTGAAACGATAAAGTACAAAACCGGCTAAGACGAGTAATAGCAAGATTCCAATGGCATAGAGGTACCATCGGTTGTTGATGCTCTCTCCGGCGGTTGACTGGCGGATATCCACCTCGTTCACGAGGGGCATATTGATGGAGTAGATTGCCAGCTCATGTGTATGGTTGCTTAGTATTTTATCTAATACCAAGAATAATTTTCCATGAGACGGGGAAGTATAGAGGCTGAAATCACTATCCTGATAAGTTGATTCATTATAGATGGGTTTGGATACTTCCGAGTAGACAGAATCTTTCATTGAAATCTTCCATAATACACCCCCTTTATTTGTCGAAACAGCATAGAAAGAACTATCCGAGGGTTCGAAATACATGGTAGAGGCCATGATAGTACCTTCTTCCTGGGGTTGGTTCTTTTGCCAGACTATGCGTGATTGCTTGTTTTTCAGATTGATGGCGCATAATCCCCAATAGTAATGGCTGCTCAATTCCTGCTTGCCATACTTATTTCCTCTACCACCAAAGATGTATAGTTCATCACCCACTATGGCCATTGCAGCTGAATAGCGGGGGTAAAGGGGACGTTCGTATTCTACTTGTTCTATTTGGTTAGTGCTGTACTTCATCCGGTAGAGATCGTTGCGATATTGGTAGAAACCATAACCACCGAAGAAATAGAAGGAAGAGTCTGCCGGATTGAATGTTCTGGCATGATTGTAGTTGCTGGCTTCTTCCGTGTTACGTATCTCATTACTCCATCTTTCAGTATCAAATGAAAAACGGGACGTGATGCCTTTCTTGGGATAATAAGACACTAATTTATTGCTTAAAGTATCGTATAAGAGATGATTGGGGAATTCTACCGCCGGATAGCCTCCACGTATTGCAATTTCCTTCTGCAAAGTTCCGTTTTCGTCCAATACATCGATTGATTGGGATCTGACTAAATAGAATAAGGCTTCGCGAGCGTTGAAAGCTACGTCCAGTTTTCCCGGGATTTTAGCCTGATGAACAAGTTTCCATTCAATATGATTGTCTATCAGCCATATCGGATGGATGGCACGTGCCACAGCTCCTTCTATTTCATCATAACAAACGGTATCATTGTGCTTCCACAGTTTCCATTCACGTATCTGTTTTCCATCTTGTGTGATGGTTACATTGCGAAGGTCGATGGGAGCTACGTCCGAAAGATATTCTTTCATCTGTCCGAACAAAGCCGTTACGCTTTTCACTCCTTGCAAGGGAGCCATCGCTGATATTTTTTTATTGTCGTAATCTATTTCAATTACATTATCTTTCAAACGCAGGTGCAACGAGACATCCAGCCATTTTTCCCGTTCGATGGGACTGTTTATGTTGATGATGCCCTCATTGAGTACCAATGCCGGAAAATGTCTTTCTTCACCTGCCACAAATGAGAAACGAATAAATTGGTTGGTGTTTGTATGCAGATGGAGAATGGTTCCAAAGTCATGCTCATTGGCGCGTACATACATTTGAAATGAAATGATAAAATCGTTTTTTATAGAGAAAGGTTGGTTATCGTCCAAGTACAAGGTTGTCCTCTCTATGCCCGGTACTGAATGGGATTTAAGAGAAAGTCCATAATCATACAAAGAAGATGCGTCCACTTTGCCTACCATGCAAAGCAGGACGGAGAGCAAGATTTGTAGTTGATATCTCATAGTACTTTATTTATAGTGCAAAAATACAAAAAACTGTATGATATACCCAAAAAACGGAGTTTATTTATAAGGCAATGCTTTGAAACAATTGTTTGCTATTACGTATCATACGTTTAATGAAACATGAAGATGTCCCAAAATAGAATGTAGAAAATGAAAATTCTATTTTGCGACATCTTCATATCAACCGGATAGAGCCTATTTATCGTCTGCAGAAGGAGGAGCGGCATTTGCTCCGCTGCCCCATGTCTTATTCGGTTTGTTGCCCATTGTCAGTACTAATTTGCCTCCATTTTTCAAGTCGTCATGGTGGAACCAGGGTTTCTCCCATTTTTGACCGTTCAGCGTAGCCGATTGGATGTATTTATTTTCTTCAGAAACATTCGGAGCCTCGATTTCAAATACGGAACCGTTGCTGAGTGTTATCTCTGCATGGGTGAAAAGTGGACTTCCGATATTGTAGATTGGTGCTCCCGGAGTGACAGGATAAAAGCCCAGTGAGGAGAAGACTACAAATGAGGTCATACCTCCGCCGTCTTCATCTCCCGGCATACCCATGAGGTCGTTGCGGAACCATGTTTTCAGCATTTGACGGATGCGTTTCTGCGTTTTCCAAGGCTGGCCTGCATAGTTGTAGAGATAAGGTACATGCAAGGAGGGTTCGTTTGCCATGGAAAACTGTCCTACGTTACCTGTGTGGTCGGGTAGTTGTGCATAGAATTCATATTTACTACGTCCCAGCGGTTCACTGAAGGTACGGTCGAGATTGGCGATGAACTGCTCTTTTCCTCCCATAAGGTTAATCAGGTCGGCTACATTGTGAGGCACATCCCAGCGATACACCCAGCCGTTGTTTTCTCCATAATATTCGCGGGCACCCATGCCACCTGCGTAACGGTAGTCGAATGGTGTTATCCAGTTGCCTTCCTTATCTTTCGGGTGGAAAAAGCCTGTTTCTTTGTTGAAGAGATTCCGGTAGTTGTAAGAACATTGCAGGTAATGGGCGGCTTCGTCTTTCTTGCCCAATATTTCGGCGATGCGGGAAAGGCACCATTGGTCGTAGCTCGTTCCCAGTGTAACGGCAACAGGTTGGCGCTTCTCGAAAGGATGCACGTTCGGGTCGGTTTCCTTTTCATCCGGGCGAAGAGCAGGGATATATCCATTTTCCCGGTAGAAATTGTCCAGCCAGCCGGCTGCTGCTCCCGACCAGGGAGCGAGCGTTTTCTCTTCAATTCCTTTCCGGCAGGCTTCGTAGGCTTTGGCCGCGTCTATATTCAATCCTTTAGCGAGAGCGTCGGCTATGGTAGCAACGGCATGATTGGAATTCATACGGCGTGAGTCACCTGTCACTTCGGGGAAGGTAGGCATCCACATTGTTCCCATCTGTTCCGCCATCAGCAGGAAGGAAGCAATGATGTCTTCTTCTTTTTTCTGGTCGATCAGTGTGCGCAGCGGGTGTGCAGCACGGTAGGTGTCCCAAATCCAGTCGTCGTTGTAGAAAGGTGTGCCGTTGTCGTCGTGTACTTCGCCGTCAAAAGCACTGAAGTAACGACCACCGGCTTCACTCATACAAATCGGGCGTTCGAAAGTACGGTAGAAGGAGGAGTATAATACGGTCTTGTCATCTTCGGTTCCTCCTTCTACTTTGATACGTCCCAAGGCTTCGTTCCAGATTTGGCGTCCTGCTTTTGCCAGATTTTTGATGTTATAGTCTTTCAACTCATTGCGCATATTCTTCTCCGCTTGTTCTTCACTGATGAAAGAAATGCCGTAACGAAGGCTGACTGTTGTTGTGCCATCGGCAAAACGCCATGCCGCACAAGCGTTGATACCTTCTGCGTTGTCTTTGCTGGCTTCGATGACTCCATCTTTCAGGATGCCGGTGCTTACCGGTTTTTCTTGTGGTTCAATATATACATACACATTGGTGTTGGCACTTAACTGCTGGTGTCCGCTGATGAAATTCTCTCCTACATGGATCGAACCATTGCGGGAGTTTACAATGATATAGGCAGGTTTGTCCGCTTCAAATGTGATCCGGTAAAGAGCCGACTGGTGGGAGAGGGCATATTCTGCCTTCATGCTGTTGTCGTTCAGGTCCACTTCATACGAGTAAGGCGTGAGGTGCTCATTATCGTAGTTGTAGGTAATGATCGGCCGCAGTTCTTTCCCCTGATAGGGACTAAGGTTGAACGCGGAACGTTCCCGGTGATTGGTGACAATCAATGGCAGTCCGTTTAGCAATTCGGTGGTATAATCAGCACGTTCCGGATAGACACGAAGCATACTGTTTGGCAATTGAATGGTAGGAAACGTGGGAACCAGCAGATGGCTGATATTCCCTATGTATGGATTGACATAATCGACCGGTGTCCGGTTGGCGGTCTGTGATTGCCCTCCATTGCATCCGCTTAACATTGCAGCCATTGTTATAGCAGCGCAGAAATGTAAGATTTTCATGGTAGTTTTTATATTTAATCGTTTTTATTAGTCATTTATTTGGCTTCCGGATTGGTAAAGGCAGCTTTCAACGTTGGGAGAAAATCCTTTTTGTTGTCACATTGAAAGAAGCCGTTAAAGTCATTCCGGTCTCCGTCTCCTATGGTGATAACCAGTTTGTTCCAGCCTTGCAACAGAGGGAGCTCTTTATAGATTACCTCGTTACGTCCATCGTGCGACAGACTTGCATAAGGTTTGTCATTGATGGACAACTCGCGGGTTTTGGCTTTTAACATCAAGGAGAGTTTCGGCATATTGGGTTCTATCAATAAGTCGTCCAAAGGACGTGGGCTAAATACGTAGAATTCCAATGCCCAACCATTATTCTTTTTCACAAACTTTTCTTTGGTTGCTACCGGGAAGTTCATTTGCTCGTCACGCAGGAAGAAAACTTCATTGATGTTGATTTCCGGCTTCTGATAGTTTATACCTGCGTTTTTCAGGATAATGCTCAACGTGTTGTATCCCTTTTCTGAATTGGCGAATTCTGTCAATGTATTCAAATAGACAGTGGAAGAGCCATGCTGATATTTAACAAATACCGGAGTGGCAGACGTACATTCGTATTCACTGCGGATTGTACCGGCTGTTTTGATCTCTTCCGGACGTTTGTTCCATTTGCGCCAGTCGGTCTTGCAGGCATTCAATAAAACTTCACCTTCTTCTACAAATGCGCCTTTTAACGAATAATTGGAGGCATCCGCTTTTTGAAGTTCACAGAAATAGAAGTCGGAATTGTTGAGTCCATGCGTCCATGCTTTCTGTACAGGCAGGAAAGAAGAACGTTTCAGCGGATCTAGTGCAACGGGAAGAGGTAGGATTTCATTGTATTTCTCTACGGTTTCCGGTGTTATTCCCCATATCCATAAGTCTGCGCCTTTGGCTAGTTGCTTCTGAATTTCTTTTTGAGTAGCGGCGTTTAAAGCCTCGCTGCCATCCACGATGTAAAGTAGTGAGGAAGGGATGGTTGTTTTGGAAGCGAAGATTACTCCCTGCGCATCCATCAATTGTTTTACTTTGCTGTCCGGATTACCGATAAATACTACTTCTTTATAGTTCTTAGCCGTATTGGTAGCTTTGTGAGCCTGATACTGCTTTTTGTCGATTGTTGCATAAGGAGACCATGCCGGTTCGCCCGGAGCGTTGGCTGCACGTAAGGCACTGTACATCGGCCATTCCTGATAGAGTGGTAAAGTCGGGTCATAACCCGGATTGAACGTCGTGCAATAAGGTCCTACGCGTTCCGGTTGGACGCCCGGAACACCTTCTTTGTATTCGCTGAAGAATACGCCGTCTTCGCTGACACTGGGTGCTTTACTTTTATCTTTTTTGCCGAGTGGGAGTGGTTTCAGTGCATACCATGCCATGTTGAAAACAGTGCTGTATGAAGCACCCATCCGGCGTTGGTTAGCTATCAGGTTGTAACATTCGTTGGCTAGTCCTTCCATACGCCCTTCTTGTGATTCATAGGCACGTTCCCCGTTGTATTTGGAAACCTGTTCCGGCGTGCCATAATATGCCATACTGTGTTCACCGATTCCCCAAGGTTTTCCGATTTCGGTCCAGCGCTTCATGGAGTTGATGTCTCCGTAGTGTCCTACGGTTACAGGTAATATGCCATCACCGTCGTCTTCACCGTCTGCTGAAATCCATGGGCGGGTAGGGTCGTATTGATGTACAATGTCGCGCCATTCTTCCCATGCTTTCTTTTGAACAGGCATCAGTTCGGGACGGTTATATACATGGAGGATAACAGGCTTGTTTTCATTACTGACACTCCAGCCGAAAACAGATGCATGATTTCTGTCGCGCAGGACAAAACATTTCAAATGTGCTTTCGATGCTTCCCAAAAGAGATCGGAGTCCAGTTTCGGTCCGCCGTCACTGGCCCAGTTGGCCGTTTCATTCAATACGCAGATACCCATTTCATCTGCCATATCCATATAAAAGCGGGGATAAACCTGTGCATGCGGGCGGACTGCATTTCCGTTCATACCTTTAATGGCAGTGAACCAAGCCCATGCGTAGCGACGTGTCATTTGTGGGATACCCATGAAATGCCAGGAGTCTCCATGTAAAGCATAAGGTTTACCGTTCAGATATTGTGTGGTTCCTTGCAATGTCCATTCACGCCAGCCGAAACGTTCGTATTTTGTATCGATGGTTTGCTTTTTATCTTTTATGGAAAGTAACAGGGCATACAGATTCGGTTGTTCGGGAGTCCAGTATTCCAGTATGTTTTCATTGACAGGGACTTGTAAGGTTACTTTTTGTGATGCATTAGGCGCAACTGTAACTTTGAACGGTGCTACCTGTAATGCTTCCGTACCCAGTGTCCATGCAGGAACGGGAGCAGAGTTTATGTCTGTTCCGGCACAATTTATCCATTCTCTGACATTACCTTGCAGTTGTATATCAGCTTTCCGGTCGGTTTTATTTTGTAGGGTCACCTCTATTTCCAATGTGTTTTTGGCAACCAATGGTTTTATATATACATCTTCTATATGAACTTTGGGTAAGGCCAGCAAATATACATCCTGCCAGATACCGTTGATATGATATCCCCACATAGAACCTCCCGGCACAATGCGGCGACCGATAGTCGAATTATCTTCGAATAAGGACTGGCTACGTACGCCTACCAGAATTTCTACTGTTTCACCGGGAGTCACTTTGTCTGTGATGTCGACGCTAAACGGCAGAAACAAATCGAAGTTTTCACCTACTTTTTCTTGATTGATATAGATTTCGGAATATCCGGCCACTGCTTCAAAGTAAAGTTTGATTTGCTGACCTGTCCAGTTGGCGGGAATCGTAATGTTCTTTTTCATCCATGCCATTTTTACTTGTTCCCACTCTTTAGGATAAGAAGGATAGTTGCGATGGTCGGGACCTTCCAGATCGCGATAGCCGAAAGAATTGATATTCCACGGAGAAGGTATTTTTATACGTGTCTTGCTCCAACCGTTGCCATCTTTCGGAAGGGACAGTTGGGGAGCTACTCCTTTTCCTTGTTTGTACTCTTTCGGTAAAGAGACGGGTTGAAAATCCCAATAACCATTCAGGCAAATCTCTTGACGATGCTCTTTCTCGGTTTTATTGACCAAGCCTTCACTGGGAGCAAAAGAGTAGGGATAAAATAACTTTTGATCGTTAGTCACTGTTTGTGCATTTGTCTGTATGGGCTGTAAGGTAAAACCTGTCAGCAAACTGCACAATAGGATTAGATTCTTCTTCATATTTGTATATTAATAGTTTTTCGGATATTATTAGTTAGCGGCAAAGTAAAGGGAAAAGCATTAAAAAGGAGGAATGAAAGGGCTTAATCTGGGATTAAAAAGTGATTAATTGTATAAAACATCTGTTTTTCTTCTAAATAAAGGGTAAAATGTTCCTTGGCAAGCATCTTTGCGGAACTAAAAAAACTGATGGAGAAAATGATTTTATTCGGTGCCCGGTTTACTGTTTTTTGGGGTGATTGATAAGAAAAATTGCTTGTTAAGTGATTTAATTGTTTTTTAATTCTTGGTTAATCCGGTTTTAATAACGGAGGTAAGCGCCTCATGCTATCTTTACATTCACAAATCTAACGAGTTCAATTTAATTAAAAAGAAAAACTATGGGACACAATTTGTTATTTGCTTTGAGGTATTTTCTTCCACTATTTTTGGGAGGAATGATTGCTTTAAATTCTTGTAAGGAGGAACGTGCGTCAATCAATGATGATCCGGGACAGGGGGACGATGGCGGCGATGAATATGAGTATGTTGATGACCGCTATGACAATGGGATCAGTTGCGAGGAATATCTGACCAATTATCGGGGAATCCCGTTTAAAAAAGATTCGGAAGGAAATAGTTTGTCTGTGATATCGGGAGTGTCTTCAGTGATAGAAGCAGAAGATTTTGATGATGGTGGGCAGGATATTTCTTTCTCTTTTAAAAACAGTATGGCAGGAAATTATAAGGATTACCGTACAGAGAAAGGAGTGGCTATCAGTAAAAGCGGAGAAGTTATAAATATAGGTAATGTCAATAATGGTGATTGGCTTTGTTATACACTACAGATCAATCAGGCAGGAGCCTATTCCATTGATACTTATTGTGTGTCGGGTGGGGGAAAGACCAGCTTTTATTTTGAGGTGGACGGAAAGTCTGCTGGTCAGATCGTAGAATCGCCGGAGGATGAATGGAGTGTCTACTCACATTCGGTGAAGGTAACCAATGTACAACTAAGTGAGGGTAGGCATGTATTGAGATGGTGCACTACGGGGAGTATGAATCTGGATAAGTTTGTGTTTACGCGTACCGGAGAATATACCGGGGATAAAGTAGACGGTTCTCAATTTGAGTATCCAAGATACGGTTATTATGAGCATAATCCGTTGTTTGTTGATTTCTCTTCGCAGATGTATCAGAATTCATTTACGGGAACGCTTTATACAGCCGATCCTTCAGCACATGTATGGGCAGACGGTCGCCTTTATGTTTATGCTTCACATGATATGGAACCGACACAAGGATGTGACCGCATGGACAGATACCATGTTTTTTCCACTACGGATATGAAAAACTGGACGGATCATGGGGAGATCATGAATTCGGCCACAGTAAAAGCACATGTGGGTATGGGAATCGATGGCTTTATGTGGGCTCCTGATTGTGCTTATAATAAAGAAGAACAGTTATATTATTTTTATTTCCCTCATAAGATTGACGCTAATACGTGGCGCATCTTTGTAGCAACCAGTAAGGAGCCTGCGGCAAAGTTCAGGGTGAAAGGAGTGATTGACGGTATTCCTTCTACGATTGATCCTTGTGTATTTGTAGACGATGACGGACAACCTTATATTTATACCAGCGGTGCCGGCAAAGGCTGTTGGGGTGCTAAATTGCGCAAGGATGACTGGACTAAACTGGATGGAGTAATGAGTCCTTTGAGTGGTTTTACTGATTTTCATGAGGCACCTTGGGTACATAAGTACAAAGGCAACTATTATTTGAGCCATTCGGATAATCATGCGGGTAGTCAGGGAGGTAACCGGATGCAGTATTCTATGTCGAACAATCCTTTGGGACCATTCACTCCATGCGGCGCATATATGTATCCTCATGGTGAAGAAACGGCTCATGGCTCTATTGTAGAGTATAAAGGTCGGTGGTATTCTTTTTATCATACGGCTAATTATTCGGGAAAAGGAGCTTTGCGTTCGGTTTGTGTCGATCCGATCGAGTATGATCAGAATAATAAATTGAAGATGGTACAAAACTGGGGGAGTCCCCGTAGTGGTCGGGCTGTAGAAGTGAGGATGACGCCATCTGTAGTAATACAGGCTGAAAACTACAATACAGGCGGTGAACATTATGGATACCATAAAAATCCGTTGGAGGGAGGAATGCAACAGGAAACGCAAAACGGAATCACTTATCTTAAAGATATGAAATCGGGAGAGTGGGTGCGTTATTCAATCAACGTCAAAGAGGCTGGACGTTATGGTATTACTTGCAGAATGTTTCAGAAGCGTTCGGGGGGTAAATTCCGTATTGCTGTGAATGGAGTTTATAAGACTGGTGAAATAGTATTAAGCGGTTCTGCCGGAGTATGGAATGAGACTTTAGTGTATCCAATAGAGTTGGAAACAGGCGAACAATATATTGACTTTCGTATAAAGAGTGGGGATATTGATATCGATTGGATTAAGTTTGGGACAGGACACAGTCAAGTGCCCGGTATCATTCAGGCGGAAGATTTTGATGACGGACAATATAGCTTTAAGAATGCTTCATCCGGCAACTTTAAGTCTTACCGGAGCGATCAGGGAGTAGCGATTAGTGCAAGTAATAATATTGTTCATATAAGTAATACTTCCGGTGGCGATTGGATTCAATATACATTTAATGTTCAGGAGAAGGTTTCTACAGTCAAGGTTCGTGCAGCAGCGGAGAAGGATGGAAAGTTTGCCCTTTCTTTTGATGGAGGAGCACAGTTGAATCCTGTGGCCACAACTACGGGAAATTGGACTACTTACAATGATTTTACAGTATCGAACCTGCAATTATCAGCCGGTACACATACAATGAAGATTCACATACTTAGTCCGATGAATATTGATTGGTTTGAATTTCGGTAGACTATATCAACAATATTCCATATCAGGCTTCTATTAGAATTGAAGATCATTAAAATGAAGGTTTTAAAAGATAATCATAGTTGGCTTACAGATATTTGCTAAATTTGCGAACGACCAGTAACTTTTAGGGCTGATTGAGGAGTTACTGGTCATTTGAGGCCGGATGCAAAGGATATTGGTTTCGAGTAGAGTGATAATAAAAAGAGATTGGAGGACATGAATGAATAGTAATTATCAAGTTGGCGATTTAATTTATGATGCAAATATTTATGATGGGATGAATACCGATCTGGCTGATTTGCATTTTTATAAGCGGTGGCTACCCAAAAGTAAGGATGCCCGAATACTTGAACTTTGCTGTGGAACAGGCAGGCTTACTCTTCCAATTGCAAAGGATGGATATAATATTAGTGGCGTTGATTATACGTCTTCAATGCTCGACCAAGCGAAGATCAAGGCTTTTGAAGCAGGATTAGAAATAAGGTTTATTGAGGCAGATATTAGAACTTTAAATTTGCAGGACAAATACGATCTTGTCTTTATTCCATTTAATTCAATCCATCATTTATATAAGAATGAAGATTTGTTTAGGGCATTTAATGTCGTTAAAAATCATCTCAAAGAAGGAGGTTTATTTCTGTTAGATTGCTTTAATCCGAATATTCAATATATAGTTGAAGGTGAAAAAGAACCGAAGGAAATAGCTGCATATACCACTGACGATGGTAGAGAAGTATTGATAAAGCAGACCATGCGATATGAAAGTAAAACTCAGATAAATCGTATAGAATGGCATTATTTTATCAATGGTGAATTCAATTCTATTCAGAACTTGGATATGAGAATGTTTTTTCCTCAAGAATTAGATTCATATTTGGAATGGAGTGGTTTTCATATTATACATAAGTATGGAGGATTTGAAGAAGAAGTATTTAATGATAATTCGGGAAAACAAGTATTTGTCTGTCAGTACAAGTCCGATTGTCCGTATTGAAGTAGAACATGAATAGATAGATGTATCAAAATTGATACCTCTTGAAACAAAGTTTATAGCCGAAGGTGAAGATATCCCCTATCTTTGCCTTCGTCTATTTTTAGATTAAAGATTGTATAAACTAGGAATACTTTGTTGCCATGAAAACAACCCCCTGGATGAAACTATGTAAAGGTGTAGCGCTTGCATTAACAGTCTCTTATGGACTGACTTATTGCCATACGACTAAAAGCAAATTGACCTTGGAACAGCAAGGTGATAGCTTGACTGTCATCCATATCACCAATCCGACTAATTATATATTGCTTCCTATAGAAGAGGAAGCACCGGAAAGTCAGGTTCTCCTCCATACAGGAGAAGCTGCCGATACCGATATGGATATTCGTTTGGCACAGAATCAAGTGGATTATTTTGTTCCCTTTGCTTTGCCTGGCGGAACGAGGAATGTAACCGTACGTGTCCGTAATAAATCAAAAGACGCACTTTGCTGGAAAGAAATCAAATTATCTGATACATTTGATACTACCAATACAGAAAAGTTTCGTCCTGTTTATCATCATACTCCCCTTTATGGCTGGATGAATGATGCTAACGGGTTGGTGTATAAAGATGGAGAATATCATTTGTATTTTCAATATAACCCTTATGGTTCCAAATGGGGAAATATGCATTGGGGACATTCTGTCAGCAAAGACCTGATGCATTGGGAACATCTGGAACCAGCTATTGCCCGTGACACATTGGGACATATCTTTTCGGGTAGCTCGATTGTCGATCAGGAGAATGTAGCCGGTTACGGAGCAGGGAGTATTCTGGCTTTTTATACTTCTGCCAGTGACAAAAACGGGCAGATACAATGTCTTGCTTTTAGCAAGGATAACGGGCGGACATTTACTAAATATGAGAAGAACCCCATTCTGCGTTCTTCTGACGGTTTGAAAGACTTCCGTGATCCGAAAGTTTTCCGGTATGAACCGGAAGATAAATGGGTTATGATTGTTTCTGCCGATAAAGAAATGCGTTTCTATGATTCTAAGAATCTGAAGGACTGGAACTATATGAGTAGCTTCGGAGAAGGATACGGAGTGCAGCCTTGTCAGTTTGAATGTCCGGACATGGTAGAACTTTCGGTAGATGGGGATACGAACCGTAAGAAATGGGCGTTGATAGTAAATGTAAATCCGGGATGTTACTTCGGGGGGAGTGCTACCCAGTACTTCACAGGAGATTTCGATGGAACGAAGTTTATTTGTGACAATCAGCCAAATGTCACGAAATGGTTGGATTGGGGCAAAGATCACTATGCCACCGTTTGTTTCTCGAATACTGGTGATCGTGTGATTGCTGTGTCTTGGATGAGTAACTGGCAATATTGTAATATCGTTCCGACAAAACAGTTCCGTAGTGCCAATGCGTTGCCACGTGAATTGGGGCTTTATACACAAGACGGTGAAGTTTATCTTTCGGCAGCTCCGGTAACAGAGATAAAAGCTTTACGAAAAGAAAGTAAAGAGATTGCTGCATTTACGGTTGTGAATGATTATCATATTGATTCTTTATTGGCTGATAATGACGGAGCTTATGAATTAGCATTGGAGATTACTACCGGCGAAGCAGAAATTATGGGATTCAGTCTCTTTAATGATAAAGGTGAAAAGGTGGACATCTATTTCAATCTTCCGGAAAAGAAACTGGTAATGGACCGAACGAAAAGCGGTATCGTAGACTTCGGAAAGAACAGCGTACCTCATGAAATAGAAGCACATGACCGCAGAAAGACGACTTCCATCAATTATATCGATGATTTCGCATTAGCTACCTGGGCACCGATAAAGAAAGAAAATAAATATGCTTTGGATATTTTTGTTGATAAATGTTCTGTAGAAATATTCCTGAACGGAGGAAAGATAGCAATGACCAATCTCATTTTTCCGTCGGAACCATACAACCGTATGTGTTTTTATAGCAAGGGAGGTACGTTTAATGTCAATTCATTCAATGTGTATCAGTTAGGTTTATAAGTTAGGTTTTTGTAGATTAGAATTAGGTGTTGGTAGCTGTCAGATGTGAAATCTGGCAGCTACTTTTATTGATTACTCATTAATTTCAATCGTGTATCCTCCTTGGAATATCTCACTTGGTTGCAAATGTTGCATCCAGTCCTTATCTTTATATTCACCAGTATAGTGCGCGCGGTCGCAACGTCCATACCAAGGCTCGATGCAGACAAAAGGAGCATTCTTTGCAGGTGGCGACCAAAGGCCGACTACCGGAGCATTAAAGTGTAAACTTAAATAAGCCCGTTTCTCCTTATTATATAAGGTAACTTTGCGAACCTGTTCATTTTCCAAGATCAAAGCATCTTTATCAAAAGTATGAGTATCCAATGGTAACAATCCGTCTGTCAACTCTAAGGAATACTCAACAGAAGGATCAGCGCATCCCTTTTCAGAAATAAGAATATACTTCAAACCGTCTTTCCTGTCGAATCCGAAGAACCCTCTTTCTAAACTGTTCGCATCAAACTCCGGCCAGTAGAAAGCAGGATGTGCTCCAATCTGAAAATGCATTTCTTTGTCGCCGGTATTCTTTACTTTCCATATCACCTCAATCTGCTTTCCTTGAATGCGATAACCTATTTCCAGACAGAATGGAAACGGATATTTCTGCAAAGTCTCTCCATTACTGATAAGGCGGTAATGTATTTCATCTTTTTTTTCAGAAACAAGCGTAAATTCCATGTCGCGGGCAAATCCATGTTGGGTAAGCGTATAAGGAATCCCTTCATTGCGATATTCATTTTCCCATACACTTCCGACAATAGGGAATAGGACAGGAGAGTGACGTTTCCAAAAAGCAGGATCCGCTTGCCACAGATATTCTTTTCCATTGGCAAAGATACTGCAAAGTTCAGCTCCATGAGGAGATACTTGAATGGAAAGTTGTTCGTTGGAGATTGTTTTCATATCGTTCAATTTTCAGTTGGTTACAATCGGTAACTGACTTTTTTTATTAATCGTTTTAATAATAACTACTTTTTAAAAGCTTCTATTACTACGCAAAGGTAATATTTTCCGCACTGACTAGAGAATATCTTCTTCATAATTCTTGTGATGAGAAAAATAATGTATAAAACCCTATAAAATAGCGTTCTATGCAACAAATGTTACAGCCTTTGAAACATTTCTTTCAGTCGATTGATATAAATCAACCGTAATTTGCATCATCGATAAAGATAAAATTCGTACTTTTAATTTAATAACATCAAACTAATGCTTAGTATTATGAAGAACAAAAAACTTCTTTGCAGCGTTTGTTTCCTGTTTACTTTCATGTCAGTCCTTTGGGGACAAAACATAACGGTGAAGGGAAACGTTACTTCAAAGACTGATGGGCAACCGATTATTGGTGCTTCCGTAGTGCAAAATGATTCTAAATCAACTGGAACTATTACCGATTTAGATGGAAACTTTACTCTTAGTGTACCGGCAAATGCATCATTGGCTATTTCTTATATAGGATATAAGGAAGTGATTATTGCCGCTAAACCTTCCTTGAAGATAGTGATGGAAGAAGATGCTAAGATGATTGATGAGGTGGTTGTGACAGGTTATATGGCTGAAAAGAAAGCCAGTCTGACAGGTTCGGTAGCCGTAGTGAAGATGAAAGAGGTAGCGGATATACCTACCGGTAATGTGATGTCAGGTTTGCAGGGGCGTGTAGCCGGTATGAACGTGACAACTGATGGTAAACCCGGCGGTGGAAACACGGATACTAAATTACGTGGTATTACTACCATTAACAATTCTTCCCCTCTTTATGTGATAGATGGTGTTCAGACACATGACAATGTAGCTTCTATCATCTCTTCCAATGATGTCGAATCCATTCAGGTGTTGAAAGATGCAGCATCTGCTGCGATTTATGGTGCTCAGGCTGCCAACGGGGTCATTATCATTACCACAAAACGTGCTAAGGAAGGTGATGTAAAGGTAAGTTTTGATATGTCGCTCACTGCCCAGACTTTTGCCGGTGGTATTGATATGCTTGACGCTTACCAATGGGGTGATGTTTATTGGCAAGCCTATAAAAATACTTTTGGAACCTATCCAAACAGTGTTGTCTATGGAAATGGAGAGAAAGCCCAACTGCAAGAATATTATTTCGACCAGAATGGAGTGAAGATAAAGTCGGGCAATACTGATTGGGCAAAGGAGATATTTGGTACAGCTTTGATGCAGAATTATAATCTTTCCCTCTCTAAAGGATTTAAGGATGGTAATGTGGCTCTTACCTTAAACTATATGAATCAAGATGGTCTTTGCCGTAATACAGACTACGAACGCTTTAATTCGCGTTTAGCTTCTAATTTCCGCTTTGTGGATGGTAAAGTACGTGTGGGAGAAAGCATCTCGGTGAACCATTGGTTGGAACATCTTAATCCTGCCGGTATAGAAGAATTGGTTATTGCGCAGCATCCGGCCATTCCTGTGTATGATGAAAACGGAGGGTACGCCGGTGGTTATGTGGATATATTGGGAGATAAACCGAATCCCATTCGTTTGACGGACAACGAAGCCAATAATCGTCATAAAAGCTGGCGTATCTTTGGTAATGTTTATTTGGAAGTAGAGCCTATTAAAAATTTGGTATTGAAGAGCCAATTTGGCTTGAATTATACTACCGGTTTCAACTCAACCTTTGTCCCAAAATGGAGCGAAGCCGATCGGAAGGTAGATGTAAATGAACTGACCGTACGACAGGATAATAGTGTACAATGGGTATGGTCGAACACGGCTAATTATAGTATAGATTTCGGGAAGAATAATATCAGTGCTGTGATAGGAACCGAAGCTAAGAAAGAAAATGGTGAGCATTTGCAGGGGTATGGTCGCGGATTGGTGATAGAAGACCTTGACTATCGCTATCTGGACACCGTGACCGAAGGAAAAAGCGTGGGTAACAATGCTTCTACTTATGCTATGGTTTCTTACTTTGGTAAGGTAAACTATGCGTTCGATGATAAGTACCTCATATCAGGAACGGTGCGTCGTGATGCTTCTTCACGTTTTGGTAAAGGGAATAATTCAGCCGTCTTCCCTTCTGTATCAGCTGGTTGGAGAATGTCACGCGAAAAATTTATGGAACGTACGCAAAACTGGCTTTCAGACCTTAAATTACGTGCATCATGGGGAATTAATGGTAATGACCAGATTGACAACAATGCTACTTACAACCTTTATTACACTAACATGTCCAATGGTTCATACAACTTCAATGGTGATGGTGCAACAGTCGTGCCCGGTGTACAGAAAGATCGTTCGGGTAACAACGACTTGAAGTGGGAAGAGACCAAGCAACTGAACTTTGGTATTGATGCCGCTTTCTTCGATAACCGTTTGGGCTTGACTCTGGACTATTTTCAAAAGAAGACCACTGGTATGTTAATTCAAAAACCCTATATAGGTGTGATTGGCGAAGGTGGATATAAATGGTATAATGCTGCCAGTATGGATAATAGCGGTGTGGAAGCAACCTTTACTTGGCGAGATGAAATAAAGGATTTCAAGTATGATATATCGTTCAACATCTCTTATTATAAGAATGAAATTACCGAACTTCCGGATGTTATCAAATATACTTGGGGAGGTGGCAACGGTGTGGACAAAACCATTGTGGGACAACCTTATGGTTCATGGATGTCATATAAAGCCGATGGTGTATTCAAAACAAAGCAAGAGGTATATGAATATCTAAGCAAATATGATGTACAGATTGGAGCTCCTGGTGTGGGACGTATTCGCTACAAAGACCTTAACGGTGACAACGTCATCAATACTGCCGATATGGATTGGCAAGGTAGCGATCAACCTAAATTTATCGGTGGTTTAAATATCGGTGCATCTTACAAAGGATTTGATTTTTCTGCATTCTTCAATGGTATGATTCGCGATGCATGGAATAACTCTAAGTTTTATACCGACCTATTCCAAGGCTGGACAGGTAATCATTCTGTACGTCTGATGGATGCAATGCATGCTTGGAATGATTATGAGCAAACCGGAGTTTATAATTGTGATATTCCTGCACTGACTGTGGTGGATAATAATGTAGAAACACGCAGTTCTACTTTCTTTATCGAGGATGGTTCTTACGTGAAGCTGAAGACTTTAACGTTGGGTTACACTTTCCCGGATAAGTGGATTAAGAAAGCACGTCTTTCCAATTTGCGTGTGTATCTGCAAGCACAGAATGTTTTCACACTGACTAATTATACGGGTGCCGACCCTGAAGGACTGGGCTATCCATATCCTCAGCCCCGCACTTATACATTCGGTCTATCACTTGGTTTTTAATTTTTATCCTAAATACAGAACATTATGAAATTGAAATATATCTTTGCAGCAGGTGTTATGGCACTATTGGCAAGTTGCAATGAGAGCCGTTTTCTTGATATTAAACCGCAAGGTACACTCAATGACGATTTGTTGGCATCGGCCGACGGTGTAGAACTCTTGGTTACTTCAGCTTACGCCGGATTGAAAGGTCCCAATCGTGAGATGCATTGGGTACCAATGACGAATTGGACGTATGGCGAAGTACGTTCGGACAATGCTTACAAAGGCGGTGGCGGTGTAAATGACGGTGACTTTTGCACGCTGCTTGAAACCTTTAAAATAGATGCTACATGGAGTAATGCCGATGAAAAATGGTTTCAACTCTATTGCTGTTTACAACGCTGTAACAGCGCATTGAGAGTAATGAACACGCTTGACGAGAACTCTTTGTCGATACTTAAAAGTCGCAAAGCCGAAATGAAGGTGATTCGTGCACACTTCTTCTTCGAACTGGTTCGTCTTTTCAAGCAAGTGCCTTATTTTGATGAAAATGTGGAAAATGATGATTATAAGTACATCCCCAACAACCAATATACCCGTGAAGAACTTTTGGGTAAAATAGCACAGGAATTTCTCGATGCTGCCGACGATTTGCCTGATACTCAACCTCAAGTAGGTCGTATCACAAAGAATATAGCCTATGCCTATGCCGCTAAAGCCATACTCTATCAGGCCTATCAACAAGATGACAATAACCAAGTGGTTGCTATTGATAAGCAGTTGCTGGCTGAAGTGGTGACTCTTTGCGACAAAGTGGGTGCACAAGGAAAGACGTATGATCTTTTGAATGATTTTCAGAAACTCGATCAATTGGAATATGAGAATGGAGTAGAGTCTGTGTTTGCCGTACAATATTCGATGGATGATGAAACCGATGGTGCCGGGAATATAAACTGGAGTAATTTGCTCAACGCCCCTAAAGGTCCTTATGGTGGTGACGGATTTTTCTTGCCCAGCCAAAACTTAATCAATGCCTATAAGACAGATACCTATGGATTGCCTTTGTTTGATACTTTCAACGTCGATGACTATGGAATATATGAAGGAAGTGAACTCACTAATGTTGACGCAACTGTAGATCCTCGTTTGGATTTCGTAACCGGTCGTCCGGGCATTACTTGGAAAACATATACTGCCGAGCCTTGTAAAGCAAATTGGGTGCGTAACAGTGGCGAATATGGTTTCAACTGTACCAAACGCTTCTATATTTCTCCGGAGAGTGACGAGATGTTCCAAGGTTGGCCTTGGGGGGCTTCCCATCTCAATTGGCAGATTATCCGTTATGCCGACGTGTTGTTGTGGAAGGCTGAAGCGCTGATAGAAATAGGTGAAACTGCCGGACTGGAAGAAGCCCGCAAAATCATTAACCGTATTCGTCTGCGTGCCAAGAATAGTCCTTATGTAAAAGACTTTAAGGATTCAGACCAGAATGCAGCTAATTACCTGATCGGTGAATACCCTTCTGAAGGCTGGAATCAAGAATTAGCCCGCAAAGCACTACGTTGGGAACGCCGCATGGAATTTGCTATGGAAGGGGACCGTTTCTTCGACCTGGTACGTTGGGGTGTTGCTGCGGAAACTATGAACAGTTACATTGGTGTGGAGCAAAACAAACGTGTTTATTACCGTGGTGCTCGATTCGTCCGTGGCAGAGATGAATATTTGCCTATCCCCAATGCGCAATATAATTTCTCTGAAGGTAATTATGTGCAGAACCCTGGATATGGTAAGTTTAACTAATATGAATTCCTTAAATATAGATATGATGAAACTAAAGAGATATTTAATTAGCACTTTCTGTCTGTGCTTGTTCACAGCTTGCGACGGTGATGATAACCTGTTATGTTATGGCACTCATACTGAAATCGAAGGTGATGTTACCACATTCGGAGCTATTGGTGATGGAAAGACAGATTGTTCGAAAGCCATTAATAGTGCAATTGCCTCCTTACCTTCCGAAGGGGGAGTGGTGGTTATTCCCGAAGGTGATTTTGTACTTGATGCTCCCATTGTGATTAATAAGCACAATGTGACGATTAAGGGATTAAATCCCGGTATGCGCAGCAATATTGACGTGAATGGAATCAACGATCTGCTGGGGCCTGGTGGTGGAAGCAAACTGGTTGCCCGCAATGCCGAAGCAGCTATAAAAGTAGAAACAGACGTGAAGGGGTTAAAGATTATGAATCTGATGGTGTCGGGTGGGACGGAAGCCAAGAACATCGGTATACATTTTACAGGCACGAGCGATAATGGAATACTTTCTAATATTATTGGCATAAATCTGCATACCGGCATCAAGATAGAACAGGCAAAGAATATGCAGATAGTCAACTGCTGGGTATGTGAACTTCCTAATAGTATCGAACTGATTGGTGGTGAGAATATGATTATAAAGAATTGCCAATTAGGTGCACAGCCCACTGGCATAACCTGTAAAGCGCAGGGAGTGAACAAACTGTCATTCCTTAATAATCAGGTCTACCCTGATGGACGTGAAAATTTAGTGCTTGATGATTGCAATAATAGTGTTATTGAAGGTAATAATTTCAAAAGCTACTATAATGGTATTCTTGTGTTGAGTGGCGATAACAATCGGGTAAATAAGAACATCTTTTGGCTTACAGGAGCAGTTCAGAATCAAATGCTCGACCATGGCGAGGATTTTGGTATAATCAACGTAAAAGGTAACAACAATACGTTTGTGTCCAACAGTTTGTCATGTGAATGGGCTTATGCTGATGCTGTGGCTGTAAATGCCACTCAAGGAACAGGCAACGTGTTCAAGAACTGCTTTATAGATAATTTGGAGAGCTATCGGGTATTCTTGGTGAACACAGAAACTGAAGTCTCTAATTGTGTATCATCTGATAAGGTGAGCATAATAGAATAATTTCCTCATCCTATACCATTATTAATATAGTAACACCATGAAAATAAATAAATTCTTGATAAGCGGATTGTTCCTGATGTTGGGCACATCTTGCAGTAATGATGATACCTATGCGCTTTGCGATGAATGTAAAGGTCAGAAGATAATAGATATAACGCAATTCGGACTTCCGACTGACGGATCTACCGATTGTGCAGATCTTATAAATGCTATTATAGCCGATCTCCCGCCCGAAGGAGGAACGATACTTATTCCCGAAGGGACTTTTCGCCTGGATAGTCCCATTCAGCTTACACGCAATTTCGTAACACTGAAAGGTGTGAATGATGAAACGGTTGTTCCTGTTGCTGACGCTAAAGGCAGTCGTTTGGTACTTGGAAATGCCGAATATGCATTGCATGTGGCTCCTGTTGCCGATATAGGCGGACGTAAAAATCGTATTAGCGGGGTGGAGGTAAGCGGACTTACCCTTGTGGGGAAAGCCGACCACCAAGGAACCGGAATCTATGTAGAGCATGACAATGACCGCCTGCATTTCTTCAATATTAAGATGGAAAATATGTATCAGGGCGTTAAACTCCAAGGATGTGATGCCATTACATTAGCCCGGATAGATGCAACCGATGTTGTGAATGGCATTGAAATGAATGGTGGTATACAAAATATGGTGACCAATTCTGCTTTCGGTTCATCGCAAGGCGGTGTGGCTGCACGTATTTCGGGAGAAAGCAATCTGATTTTCTCTCACAACAAACTAACGGCGAATGACGATTGGTGTGCCAACTTTACTGGCTGTAGCCGAGTGAATATTTCGGATAATGAATTTACCGGAAACAAAATGACTTTCTTTGAATTAAGCGGGCAAAACAACTTGTTAAGTGATAACTTGTTCACGGTAAACCAGAGCGATAATCAACTCAATGGCAAAGAAGCCGACTATGGAGTAATTCATGTGAAAGGTGAATACAATCATTTCACGTCGAACACCATAAATGTATCTTGGAGTGAAGGTATAGAAAATCCCACTACAGTGAATGCTGCGGAAGGAGAAAATAATCGTTTTGCAGATTGTACGATAGAAGATAAAAACAGTAATCAAGTATTTTATATCAGCGAATTATCCGAAGTGATAGATTGCGGAGTAACGGAAGAAAATATTAAGGTGAAACCGTCCGGGCTTGATTTGACAAATGCAGCTTATATGATAACGTATAATAGTCCCGAAGAGATAGAAGATGATGATGAAAAAGCCTCTTATGCATGGTTCAAGAAACAGTTTGTGAATGGTAAAGTTGTCACTCCTGCCATGTTGACTAGTGAAGATCTTTCTGTTTACGATGTTATTTGGGTGCATATAGACCGTGTAGGCATTGGAGCCGGATGGGATAAGTTACCTTTGTCTACTGATGCGATCGCTGCCTTGACTACGTATTATAAGAATGGAGGGAATCTGTTCTTGAGTAATCATGCGACTCAGTTGGTTGTACCATTGGGGCGTACCGAACGGGCTCCAGGGATATTTGCAGATGGTGAAGGAGGAGATGGTGCGGACGTTTGGACGATTAATGCCAACATCGGAATGGAGTATGATCATCGGAGTCATCCAGTGTTTGCCGGTATGGTTACTTCCGACCAATTCTCTCATGAAACGTTCCCGCTGATCGGTCCCGGACGACGTGAAGACCATAATTGTATGTGGAACTTGAATTCTTATGGTTTCCCCGGTCTTTATCCCAATGCAGGGAATATAGTAAAGGCATTTGAAGAAGAAAACAATGCTACCGTTTTAGCAACGTGGGGACACGTGACGGATTATTGTTGTGCCGGAATGGTGGAATTTGCTTCGACAGCGGAATATCAAGGTACATGTATAGCCCTTGGGCTCGCTGCTTATGAATGGAATCAGAATAGTAATCTTAACGTTTATCAAGATAATATTGTGCTCATGACGAAGAATATATTGCATTATCTAAGCGCTAAGAAATAGGTAGGTAACATTTTTTCTATCTTCTGAAACAAAAGTGATAGGTGTAACTATCCGTTACGCCTATCTTTGCATGGTAACAAATAGAAGACAATGAATATTAATAATTAACTCTAATACCATCTGACATGAATGTATTATTCTCGTTTAAACAAGTACAGACCTTTTTGGCAATTCTGCTTATGATGATTTTCTCATTTTCGGATGCTTCAGCCGATACTTCTTCTTTATTAATAAAAGATTTGGGTGAAGGACATTGCCTGGTACATATAAATACAAATCAACGTTATTTGCTTTTACCCGTAGAGGAGGTTATGCCTGATGTACGTGTCAGCATGATCGTTAATAATAAAGAGGTGAACGTTGCGGATGTTCGCCTGGCAGTGAACAGAGTGGACTATTTTGTTCCACTGGATCTTTCGGACTATGCAGGTAAAAACATATTATTGAAATTTAAATTAGGTTCGAATGATCCGATACGGGGTAAACTTTCCGCTGTTTGCTGCAAAGAAATGAAATTGTCCGACACGTTCGATACGGGCAATCGTGAAAAGTTCCGTCCTACTTATCACTTCTCACCTCTTTATGGATGGATGAACGATCCCAATGGGATGGTATATAAAGATGGTGAATATCACCTTTTCTACCAGCACAACCCTTATGGCTCCAAATGGGGCAATATGCATTGGGGACATGCAATCAGTAAAGACCTGATAAATTGGGAACATCGTCCCGATGCTATTACTCCTGATGCGCTTGGTACAATTTTCAGCGGTTCGGCCGTAGTAGATACTGATAATACTGCCGGATTCGGTGCGGGTGCTATTGTTGCAATTTATACGCAGAATAGTGACCGACAAGTACAAAGCATTGCGTATAGCACAGATAATGGACGTTCTTTTACAAAATATGAAAATAATCCGGTATTGACGTCTGATGCCCGTGATTTTCGCGATCCGAAAGTATTCTGGCATAAAGAGACTCAACGTTGGATTATGTTGTTGGCAGTAGGACAGGAAATGCAAATTTTCTCTTCTTCCAATCTGAAAGACTGGGCCTTTGAAAGTAGTTTCGGTGAAGGACAAGGTGCACATGGCGGTGTTTGGGAATGTCCTGATTTATTTGAACTTCCAGTAGACGGCACGAACGAAAAGAAATGGGTATTGCTTTGTAATTTGAATCCCGGAGGTCCTTTTGGAGGAAGTGCCACCCAATACTTTGTCGGAACGTTCAACGGAAAAGAATTTGTAAACGAATCACCCTCCAAAACCAAATGGATGGACTGGGGAAAAGACCATTATGCCACTGTAACTTGGAGTGATGCTCCCGACAACCGTCGCATCGCTATCGCATGGATGAGCAACTGGCAATATGCAAACGATGTTCCTACCTCTCAATACCGTAGCCCGAACTCTGTTCCTCGCGATTTGAGCCTGTTCACCGTAGATGGCGAGACTTATCTTCAGTCTGCTCCTTCTCCCGAACTGCTGAAACTGCGTGACATCTCCAAGAAACGCTCGTTTAAAGTGAACGGAACACGTACCATCAAAGACATGATTGCCGGCAATGAGGGGGCATACGAAATAGAACTGACTATCGAAAATCAACATGCGGATGTAATCGGCTTCCGTCTCTACAATGACAAAGGCGAAGAAGTGGATATGCAATATGACATGAAAGAAAAGAAATTCTCGATGGACCGCCGCAAGAGCGGAGATGTAGGTTTCAATGAGAACTTCCCAATGTTGACCTGGACGACCATTGAAAGTGGAAAAGACGAATTGAAACTCCGTCTATTTGTCGATAAATCCAGTGTGGAAGCCTTTGGTGATGGCGGACGTTTTGTGATGACTAATCAGGTATTCCCGTCGGAACCTTACACTCATATCGACTTTTACAGTAAAGGAGGAGCGTATAAAGTAGATTCGTTTGTGATCTACAAGTTGAAGAAATAAGCTCATTCTCCTTACTCTATGCGCTCTTTCCTCGTTTCTTTGGAGTAGAATACTTCTTTCCTTATGGAAGAGTACGTCTGTCCTAGTGGAAGAGTTCTACTAAAGTGCGGAGACACTTTCTTCAAAGCCACGGTTCTGTTAGTTCGTCACGGCCGTGACGAGATCCTCCCACGGCCGTGGTGAGAACCCTTCACAGCCGTGGGAAGAAGCTACCACGGCCGTGGTAACCCAACAAGACCGTAGCTTTAAAGTAACAAGGAACGGGAGATACACCAACTATATAAAGGACTGATGCATACATTGCCGTAGGGGCATGCGTTCCGCCCTATGGAAACAGAATTCATCATATAAAAGATAAAATAATGGAAAACAGTAAAAACTCTTCCCTCTCCAAACTAATCCCGGTGATGCTTTGCTTCTTCGCCATGGGATTCGTTGACCTGGTAGGCATTGCCTCCAATTACGTAAAGGCAGACTTTGGTCTGTCAGACTCACAGGCGAATATTTTTCCGTCACTGGTATTCTTCTGGTTCCTGATTTTCTCCGTACCCACCGGCATGTTGATGAGCCGCATTGGTCAGAAGAAAACTGTATTGCTTAGTTTGATTGTGACTTTCGCTTCTTTGTTACTACCCGTTTTCGGCGACAGCTATATGCTGATGCTGATTTCCTTTTCCCTCCTGGGCATCGGAAATGCGTTGATGCAGACTTCTCTGAATCCGTTACTTTCCAATATCGTGCGTGGCGACCGCCTGGCAAGTAGCCTGACTTTCGGCCAGTTTGTGAAAGCCATTGCTTCTTTCCTGGCACCTTATATCGCCATGTGGGGAGCGACACAGGCCATTCCGACTTTCGATTTAGGTTGGCGCATCCTGTTCCCTATCTATATGATTGTGGCCGTCATCGCTATTCTTCTGCTCAATGTTACACAGATTGAAGAGGAGAAAGAAGATGGCAAACCGTCTACTTTCGGACAATGCATCGCCCTGCTTGGCAAACCGTTTATTCTGCTTTGTTTCATTGGTATCATGTGCCATGTCGGCATCGACGTAGGTACGAACACTACCGCCCCGAAGATTCTGATGGAGCGCATCGGTATGGGATTGGATGATGCTGCTTTTGCAACCAGTCTTTATTTTATTTTCCGTACGGCGGGCTGTTTTCTGGGTTCTTTCATCTTGCGTAAGATGTCTCCGAAATCTTTCTTCGGCATTAGTGTAGTGATGATGTTGATTGCCATGATCGGTTTGTTTATCTTCCATGAAAAGGCAATTATCTATGCCTGCATCGCCTTGATTGGTTTCGGTAACTCCAATGTGTTTTCCGTTATCTTCTCGCAGGCATTGCTTTATTTGCCGGGTAAGAAAAACGAAGTTTCCGGCTTGATGATTATGGGACTTTTCGGCGGGACGGTGTTTCCGTTGGCAATGGGAGTAGCTTCGGATACTTCCATGGGACAGAATGGTGCTATCGCCGTAATGACGGTGGGCGTGCTTTATCTCTTGTATTATACGTTCCGTATCAGAAAATAATTTTATAACTTTGGAAACAATAAAACCCGTATATCATGAATAATATAATTGTAGGAATGGGCGAAGCACTTTGGGATGTGTTGCCCGAAGGAAAGAAAATCGGTGGTGCTCCGGCAAACTTTGCCTATCATGTATCACAGTTTGGTTTTGACAGTCGTGTAGTGAGTGCCGTAGGCAGGGATGAACTGGGAGAAGAAATTCTGAAAGTATTCAACGAGAAGAAGTTGAAGATGCAGATTGAACAGGTAGATTATCCTACCGGTACGGTGCAGGTGACGCTCGATGACGAGGGCGTGCCTTGTTACGAAATCAAAGAGGGCGTGGCGTGGGATAACATTCCCTTTACGGATGAGCTGAAACGTCTGGCCTTGAGTACACGTGCTGTTTGCTTCGGTTCGCTGGCTCAACGTAATGAAGTGAGTCGTGCCACTATCAATCGCTTTCTGGATACGATGCCCGATATAGACGGACAACTCAAAATATTTGATATCAATCTCCGCCAGGATTTCTACTCTAAAGAGGTACTGCGCGAATCGTTCCGCCGTTGCAACGTCCTGAAGATAAACGACGAAGAGCTGGTGACTATTAGCCGTATGTTTGGTTATCCCGGCATCGACTTACAGGATAAATGCTGGATTCTGTTGGCAAAATACAACCTGAAGATGTTGATTCTCACTTGCGGCATCAATGGCAGCTATGTGTTCACACCGGGCGTTGTTTCTTTCCAGGAGACGCCCAAAGTACCGGTTGCCGATACAGTGGGCGCAGGCGATTCTTTTACGGCTGCTTTCTGTGCCTCCATTCTCAATGGAAAACCGGTGCCCGAAGCGCATAAATTGGCTGTTGAGGTTTCTGCTTATGTTTGCACACAGAGCGGTGCGATGCCCGAACTTCCGCAGGTTTTGAAAGGTAGACTGATGTAGTTTTTCTATAAATACAAAGGAGTAAAGGTATATCTCATAGTATGGGGTATACCTTTTTCATTTCTTCCCCTTTATTGTTGGATTTTTGTGCTAATTGTATACCTTTGTGCGATTCACACAAATAATAACTAAAAAGAGAATGTCACTTTATGAAACATGTTTCTATTTTACTCCGCTCAAGAAGTTGGAATGTACTTTTACTTCTATGCATGACCCTTCCCTTATTTGCACAAAAAGAGTATAAAATTGACCAGGTATCTGTCGTTAACGTAGGCGATGGCAGACTTTTGTACCGTGACCTGACAACGGAAAATCCACTGAACGATGAACACCGCATCATAGACGGTTACCACTCTGCCTATCTGTTGGCTTCTTTCAAAGATGGCTTTTACGATGGCAGCTATAAAGAATATCTGGATAATATTCTTATCACGGAGGGCACTAACAAGGAGGGACGGAAACAGGGGCTGTTCAAGATTTACTCTAAGTTTGATGGTAAATTGAAAGAAGAGAAGTCATATAAAGAAGGTAAACTGGACGGTACGAGCAAAACCTATTTTACTACCGGAAAGGTGGAGACAGAGAAAGGTTACCGGATGGGGAAAGAGCATGGCAAACATTTGTCCTACGAATCCGATGGAACCTTGCGGATGGATCATAACTACAAAGATGGTCGTCAGGTAGGCAAGCAATATACTTTCATGAAAGGTACTCACGAACTCTACGAAACGATTTATTATAATGAAGACGGATTGAAAGAGGGTAAATTTTCCTCTATGTTTACCTTTGGAGCGCCTTACGTACTGGGTAGCTACAAGAACGGGCAGAAAGAAGGAGCATGGATGAAATTCGCCGAAACTGGTGACACGCTTACGATTGAAACTTATCAGAATGGAAAAGAAGACGGATTGCAAGTCTTGTTCAGCCCTACTAAGGGAACCCGGGAAAAAGAATATTACATGAAGAATGACCGCAAGGACGGATTATATCGGGAGTACAACCCGGCGAATGGCGAATTGAAATACGAAGCAACCTACCAGCAAGGCAGATTGAACGGAAAAGAGCGCCAGTTAGTAGTAAGTAACCGGTTCGACTATTGGGAGATAACTACGTATGTGAACGGACGTCCGAATGGTTCTTATGAGGCCCGTTATGTGAAGAACGATAAGCTGCGCGAATGTGGAAAATACAAAAACGGACATCGCGTCGGTCGTTGGAAACGCTATGACATTGACGGTAAACTGGAGAAAGAATGGGAAGAAAATTAAATGAGATACGAAACGTACAGGCATAAAAAAAGGAGCAACGCCTTGCTCCAACCTTTGTTAACCTTAAATCTAATACTATGAAAAACACATTGCAAAGATACGGACTTCTGTCAACTTTGCAAATAATCCAAATAAAAAGAGATGTTTTATAACATCAATTAAGTGTTCGTATTACTCTTTATACGTTTGTTAATGGTTCCCGCGTAAATATAGGGGACCATTTTTACTTTTTTTCAAGGGATAAGATTGCGAATAATCGAGTGATTTATAGCATACTCACAGTTTTATTTTCTATTTTTGTTCTCAATCAATCTATCGAATACTATGAACACAATGCTATGCCAGCTAAAGAGCCTGTTGTTATTGGGAGTCTTGCTTTTTGCCAATGGAGCATTCGGACAACCGATGATCTGGGATGATACCTCTCCCGAAACGATCGTTTTCGAACTGACTAACAAAGAGGCTTTGAAACTTCTCAAAGGCAAACTCCGGCAGAAACAATGGGATAAAATACAGCAGACTCCTTTTGCCCGTTTCACGGATGCTTGGAGCAACCCTCCGGTCAAAGGGCATTTTCTGCTGGCTGATGTAGAGCGGAATGAAGTTCATTACCGTTATGCTCCGGTGATTCCTTTTCATGTTTTCCTTTTCAAGGAGTATGGTGTACTCACCTTGCAGGTGGTTGATGCCGGGGGAACTATCAGGAAAGACGCCAAAGTGCGGGTAGGCAGCAAGGCTGTTTATTACGATGAAGACAGTCAGACGTATACTGACGATAACTGGTCGCAGAAAGAACAGCATATCCTGACGGTTGAAGTGGATAAGTTTCGTGCAGTATTCGATTTGAGGAAACACCTTGTACCACCCTGGTATAAAAATGATTATGGGCGGCAAGATGCACCGGAGTTTTATAGCTACCTGATTACTGACAAGAATAAATACAGACCGGGCGAAACTGTCCGGTTCAAGTCTTATGCTCTCTCCGAACATAAACGTCCTCTGAAACAGGAACTTTCATTGTGGATGCGTGTCGGTTCTTCCTGGCGTGACTATAAGAAGATAATGTCCGTCGTCCCTTACCATCCGGGAGGCTTCGCCGGAGAATTCCTGTTGGCGGATTCATTGAACCTGAAGCTCGATCAGAGATATACTGTACAGCTTCGTGATAAGCGGGGACGCATCGTAGCCTCCACCAATTTCAAATATGAAGACTACGAACTGAACGGAAACAAGTTGTTGGTGAAGCTGGCTTCGAATGTGCAATATGCACCGCAGAGTAACCGCATGGATATCAGTGCAACGGATGCCAACGGACTTCCTTTGCGGGAGGTGAATGTAGAAGTGGCTGTCGGCAGACAGCAGGTGCTGAAGTCGTATGCGCAGATACTTTCTTTGCCCGATACACTGATGTCCGTGCAGGCGGAACTGGATGCTTCCGGGAAAGCCTCGGTAGATATTCCTGCTCGGATATTCGGAGCTTCCGATTGCTTCTATACGGTGAATGTAGTTTTGCTTACGGCAGACAATAACCGTTTGGAGCAGCAGAGCAAAGCGACTTTCTACTATTCGTGCTATGATATGCAGTGCACTACGCAGGCGGATACTATTTGCTTTTCATTCTTCGACTTGGGAGTGGAACGTCCTGTGGCGGCCGAACTGACCTATGGTGAAAAGAAAGAAGTGAAGAAAGTGCGTTTGCCCTATCGCGAACCGTTCAATCAGGCGGTGACGGACTATCGTTTCAAAATACCGGAAACAGGATATGAAACGACGATTGCTTCCGCCGCACTTGACTCCAAACTGGAACTGAATGGCGGCATAGAAAAAGATTCGTTCTGTGTCTCTCTTTCCAATCCTTTGCAGCTGGAACTTTCCTGGTATGTGTATCAAGGCAACCGCCTGTTGCAGAAAGGTTCGGGAAAAGAGATGGAACACAAATCCGGAGAGATCGATCCCTCTTCCGTCTATTACGTAGAAGTATTTTATTTCATGGGGGATAAGGAATGTATGTTGAAACGCTCGTACACTTCACCCTCCGAACGGCTGGTGATTGAATCTGATTTGCCGGAACGAGTGTATCCCGGTCAGAAAGTGAAAACAAAATTGAACGTGACCAATATACAAGGGCGTCCGGTATCCAACGTCGATCTGACAGCTTTTGCGGTCAACACGCAGCTGGATTATCACGTACCCGATTTACCCTATTACGGGAGTGCACCCCGTCCGCGCGAACAACGTGCTTCCTACTCAATGAAGCAAAAAGAGTATCTGCATACGGCCACATTGGATTATCAGCATTGGAACCAGTTGCTTCATTTGGATAAGTTGCCTTATTATCAGTTTGCTTATCCTTCGGGAAATCTGTTTCGTCAGACGGTTGATACACCGGATGGAACCACCCAGTTTGCTCCTTATGTGATGCTGAACGGGCGGGCGGTGAATATCTATGTGATTGAGCAGAACGATGTTCCCTGCTATTTTTCGTGGACGGAACAGCCTAAGCAGTATTCTTTTCCTGTATTGCATCCGTCGGGAAAGCAGAAGATTACGTTGCGAATGCACGACAGGGCTTTCATCATTGATTCTCTGGCTTTCGACCGGGGCAAGAAAACGATTTTAAGTTTCGATATGAATCAGTTGCCGCAAGGAGTGGAAGTAGTCTGGTTGCGGCAGAGGAAAGGGAAATATGATGAGTATAAGTTTACTTCGGAAGAGAAGAAGCGTTATGAACGGTATCTTTGCCGTCTTCCGGTGATGGATGGGGCGGTATATACTTCGCTCGAACATAATGGAAAGCTGTTTCCGATTTCACTCATGGAGCTGTCGCGCTACAAGAAAAAGATATTGGCAGGTCCTGTGGAGCCAGGACCTTGGAAATATATGAATGGTGTGTTGTATCGGCATGAGGGAGGTTTCTCTTATGAATTCGAGGGCAATGTGGTTTATAAATATAAGGATGAGGAAATGTGCCCGGCTTATCTGAATTTTTCGTCTGTGGCAAAGATTCCGACTTTGAATGATTACCATTTATCACCGGAAAGATTCCGTAGTCTGGTGGCTGAACTTCGCAAGGGAAAGAGTTGGCATCCCACCCGGATTTATTTCTCCCTGCCGGATAAGACGTTGAATTTCCGGCTTCCGGAAGAAAAAGATTCTACCGGAGTGGCCAACTTGCTTTTTAAAGACTGCACTACCGGAGAACTGGTTTATCCGGATACCTTAGTGCAAATGAATAGAATATATTCCAAGTTTCCTGCCGGAACGTATGATGCGATTTTGCTTTATAACAATGGAAAGTATCTGAAACAGGATGCTCTGACGATACAATCATATACCTATCTGGATGTAGATATGGAGTCTCTGCCTCTACACGAACGCGATTCGTTGTCAGCAGGGTGGCTCTTGCTGGGAAGAGGAATTGGCAGGATCGGTACAAACTTTCCTGGTCACAGGGAAATGAGGATCAGGCAGTATGTACGCAATTATGGCGGTAAAGTCTCCGGTTATGTGACGGATGCTACCGGAGAGCCTTTAATCGGGTGCAGCGTGGTGGTGAAAGGAACGACGGAGGGAACGATCACTGACATGGACGGATATTTCGAAATGGATTGTGACAGGGGAGGGGATCAGCTTTTGTTTAGTTATGTCGGCTTTAAACAGCAGGAGATGAGAGCAACTCCCGGAGCCAATCTGTTGGTTACTTTGGAAGAAGATAGTCAGGCGCTGGAGGAAGTGGTCGTTGTAGGATACGGCATGCGTTCAAGATCTTCGTTGACGGGGTCTGTTGCCGGATTAATGGTAGGTTCTTCTTCTGCTGCTGCAACCGCACCTTTGGAGAAACTGGAAGAGCAAGATCAGAAAGCGAAAGAAGAAGCGGATAACGAACAGTTGTATAATGAACTGATGCAATTGAATGGCTTACGTAGGAATTTTTCGGATGTGGCTTTCTGGCAGCCTCGTTTGTTTACGGATAAAACCGGAACGGTACAGTTTGAAACAACTTTCCCCGATAATGTGACGAAATGGGAAACTGTCGTTTATGGCATGAACCGTCGTTTGCAGACGGGTACTTTCCGACGTTTCGTCCGCTCTTACAAACCGTTGATGGCGGAGTTGAAAACTCCCCGCTTCTTGGTGGAGGGGGATCAGAGTACGGTGGTCGGGACTATCCGCAATTATCTGGATGGGCAGCACATAGCCGGAAAGACACAGTTCTGCGTCGGAACGGATACGTTGAAACGGCAGGAAGTGAGTTTCATGGAGGGATTTCATGAAACAGTGCCGATGCAGGCAGTTCATGCCGATAGCGTGACCATCAGCTATCTTTTCACTCGCGACGATGGCTATCAGGATGGAGAGGAATATACGATTCCGATACTGGCACAGGGAACTGAATTGGCGGAGGGCACATTGGGTATTCTGTCCGATGCAAAGACGGTTAAAGTGCAATCCGGCGAGGATGAAGAAGTGATGGTGAGTATCACTGACAATCAGTTGGACATCTATAAAGAATCAGTGAATTACTTGACAGGATACAAATATTTGTGCAATGAGCAGCTGGCATCCAAGTTAATCGGTTTGTTGGCTTACCAACAGTATATGCAGAGTAAGGGTGAAAAGGTGAAAGTAGATAAAGCAATTCGACCTATCATCCATCGACTGACGAATCATCAGAACAAACATCAGTTATGGTCGTGGTGGGGGAACTCTGAAAACACTTCTTTCTGGATGTCTGCGCATATTCTGCGGGCTTTGAAGATGGCGCAAGATGCAGGTTATCCTGTGGAGTTGAATCTGAATGGTTTGAAAGTGGAGTATGCTCATACGCGTCCTTATCGAGGAATGAAACTGGAAGATATAGAAATACTTCATGCTCTGCATGAGTGGAAAGTAGAGGCGGATTATTCTTCGGCAGTCAGATTATTGGAACCTTTCGTCCGGCAATTGGAACAGAAAGAAGACTCGTTGGCAAATAGAAACAAGTATTATCGTCCTCTTTCATACTTGAAAGAGAAGCTGCTTCTCTGGGAAATCAAGCAACAGGTGGATTCGGTGAATGTGGGTGATAGCGTACGTCCTTATCTGAAAAAGGATATGCTGGAAGGTGTTTACTGTGACGACGGACGGCGTACTTATTATTGGGAGGGAAATCAGATGATAAATACATTGATAGCCTACCGGATTATTAAAAATGACCCTTCCCTGTGTAAGTTGAAAGAAAATATGCAATTGTATATTTTGCGGACTAAGGAGCGCGGATGGAATACGTATCAGGCTTCTTCGGCTGTGGCAACTGTTCTGACCGATTTGCTGGCAGGTTCCGGAGGGATGTCAGGAACGTCGGTGTCTGTGAGCGGTAAGGATCATCAACGAATTACGGAATTTCCTTATCATGCCCGGCTGACAGCAGGCGACAGTCTGCTTATTTCAAAAACGGGAAAAGAGCCTTTATTGTATAGTGTCTATTCAATGAAGCGTGTGATGAATGCTCGTCAGAGTGATGCTTTCAAGGTGGAGGTGACTTTGGAAAAAGACTCTTTGGTGGCGGGTGTACCTGTTACATTGACAGTTACCTTGCAGGTGAAACAGGAGGGTGCGCAATATGTGATGCTCGAAGTTCCTGTTCCGGCAGGTTGTAGTTATGCCTCAAAACCTGTTAATTTCTCCCGTTCTGAAGTATATCGTGAGTATTTTAAAGAGAAAACTGTTATCTTTAGCGAAAAATTACCGGTAGGTACTTATCAGTTTACGGTTCCTTTGCTTCCACGCTTTACTGGAAAATATACGCTGAACCCTGTGAAAGTGGAACTGATGTATTTCCCGGTGGTGAATGCAAATAATGCGGGGAGAGAAATTTGGATTACAGAAAGAAATACAAAAGATATACGAAAGAAAGGGAATGATTGAAGCGATGAAATATACGAAGTGGATAACAGTCTTGTTTTGTCTTTTGGGCTTGGCGGCCTGTCGGCAGGATGCGCCTCGTTTCCGTATTGGGGTGGCCCAATGTAGCGATGACTCTTGGAGGCACAAGATGAATGATGAGATTCTTCGCGAAGCGATGTTTTATGATGGAGTGTCGGTTGAAATCCGCTCGGCGGCGGATGATAACCGTAAGCAGGCGGAAGATGTTCATTATTTTATAGATAAAGGAGTTGATTTACTGATAATTTCCGCCAATGAAGCAGCTCCCATGACCCCCATTGTTGAAGAAGCTTATGACAAAGGGATTCCGGTTATTTTAATTGATCGAAAGATCCTTTCGGATAAATACACGGCCTATATCGGCGCAGACAATAATGAGATCGGACGAGCTGTGGGCAATTATATTGCATCCCGTTTGGGTGGTAAGGGAAATGTAGTCGAGCTGACAGGCTTAAGCGGGTCGACACCTGCGATGGAGCGTCATCAAGGTTTTATGGCAGCAATCAGTCGTTTTCCGGAAATCAAACTAATCGATAAGGCCGATGCAGCATGGGAACGTGCTCCGGCGGAGGTGGAGATGGATAGTATGCTTCGCCGTAATCCGAAGATCGACGCTGTCTATGCTCACAACGACCGAATTGCTCCCGGAGCCTATCAGGCTGCAAAGAAAGTAGGACGCGAGAAAGAGATGGTTTTTGTGGGTATCGACGCATTGCCCGGCAAAGGCAATGGGTTAGAAATGGTCTTGGACAGTGTACTCGACGCGACCTTCATTTATCCGACAAACGGAGACAAAGTGATGCAACTGGCTATGAATATTCTGGAAAAGAAACCGTTTCCCCGAGAGACGGTTATGAATACGGCAGTTGTTGACCGGACCAACGCACATGTTATGCAGCTTCAGACTACACATATTTCAGAGCTCGACCGGAAAATCGAAACACTGAACGGACGAATCAGTACCTACCTTTCGAGAGTGGCTACCCAACAAGTCGTTTTGTATGGCAGTTTGTTGATCTTGCTATTAGTGGCCGGTTTGCTGTTGGTCGTTTACAAGTCGCTTCGGTCTAAGAATCGCTTAAATAGAGAACTTTCCGAGCAGAAAAGGCTTCTGGAAGAACAACGCGATCAGTTAGAGGAACAGCGTGATCAATTGATACAACTCTCTCATCAGTTAGAGGAGGCAACCCACGCCAAACTCGTTTTCTTTACCAATATATCGCACGATTTTCGTACCCCGCTGACATTGGTAGCCGATCCGGTAGAACACCTATTGGCAGATGATACATTGAATGAAGACCAACGTAAAATGCTGTCGCTTATTCAGCGCAATGTGAATATCCTTTTGAGGTTGGTCAATCAGATACTCGATTTTCGTAAGTATGAGAACGGCAAAATGGAATTTACCCCTGTGCCGCTAGACCTCCTTGCTTCCTTTGAAGGCTGGAACGAATCGTTTCAGGAGATTGCCCGTAAGAAACATATTCGCTTCTCGTTCGATAGTATGCCGGATGCGGACTACCGGACTTTGGCAGATGTGGAGAAGCTGGAGCGTATCTATTTCAACCTGCTTTCGAATGCTTTCAAGTTTACTCCCGAGAACGGAAAAATAACCGTAAGGTTATCGAGTTGGATGAAAGACGGACAACCGTGGTTGCGGTTTACAGTTGCCAACAGTGGTACGATGATTTCTGCCGAGCATATCCGAAGTATATTCGACCGCTTCTATAAGATCGATATGCATCATACCGGTTCGGGAATCGGCCTGGCATTAGTCAAAGCTTTTGTCGACTTGCACAGAGGGCTTATTGCCGTAGAAAGTGATGAAAAGCAAGGAACTTTGTTCACGATCGATTTGCCGAAAGGCGATACCCCGGTGCCCGAACAGGAACTCATTCCGGCTACTCCTCTTCCTACGGATGCGGTTTGGACAGCGGAAGAAGAGGATCATGAGATGCTTTACGACTCCTCCAAGCCTACTGTTTTGATAATAGACGACAATGCCGACATTCGTTCTTACGTGCAAGGACTGCTTCAAGCTGACTATACCGTTGTTGAAGCAGCGGACGGTTCGGAAGGTATCAAGAAAGCCATGCGGTTCGTACCCGATCTGATTATTTCCGATGTAATGATGCCGGGAATAGATGGTATCGAATGTTGCCGTCGACTGAAAAGCGAACTGCAAACCTGTCACATTCCTGTTATTTTGCTGACAGCCTGCTCGCTTGATGAACAGCGTATTCAAGGGTATGACGGTGGAGCCGATTCGTATATCTCCAAACCTTTTAGTTCACCCCTGCTGTTGGCACGGGTACGTAACCTGATCGATAGCCATCGTCGGTTGAAACAGTTCTTCGGTGATAGGCAAACCCTAGCCAAAGAAGATGTTTGTGACATGGATAAGGACTTTGTCGAACGCTTCAAGGGATTGATCGAAGCGAAGATGAGTGATTCCGGATTGAATGTAGAAGACTTGGGCAAAGATATGGGATTGAGCCGTGTACAACTTTATCGTAAAATAAAGTCGCTGACTAACTACTCACCGAATGAATTGCTTCGGATAGCTCGGCTGAAGAAAGCTTCTTCACTGCTAGCTTCCTCAGATATGACGATTGCCGAAGTGGGGTATGAAGTTGGTTTCAGTTCGCCTTCCTATTTTGCTAAGTGTTATAAAGAAGAGTTCGGTGAAAGTCCGACCGACTTTTTGAAACGCAAAGGATAACTCTTCCCTTTACCCTTGCTCCGTGGAGCCTATGGCAGGATTTTGGAGACGAACCATTGAATAAGTACAGGAGAATGAATAGAACATGAAAGATTATAAAGTAGATAAAGCGCGCTTCTCGGAAGCTTTTTGCCGGGAAGTGTATGAGATTGTACAGGCAGTTCCCCGAGGTTGTGTGTCTACCTATGGAGCTATTGCCGCTTTGCTTGGTATGCCGCAATGTTCGCGTTTGGTGGGACGTGCTTTGAAAACAGTACCCCCTGGATTGTCAGTTCCCTATCATCGCATAGTCAACGCTTCCGGGCGGCTTGTGCCTGGCTGGGAAGAACAAAAAGAACTGCTACTTGAAGAAGGAATACTTTTCAAAAGCAATGGTTGTGTTGATCTGAAAAAGTCTTTGTGGAAAACCTGAAATATAGAGATGCTTTGTGCTTGTAAAAGATAGATAATTAAGGGCTGGATATTTAAGAATGAGAACTTTTGAATAGTCGTGTTATGAACTATCGCCAGTTCGAAATATGTAATCTCTAAATAAAATAATACATTTTTTCCTGTTTTTTATTATCTGTCGGCAAATGTCGGTGGGGATGAAGTAAATTGGTTCGGATCTGGAGGCCGAAGACTAGCCGGGAACTGAAACCGTTTCCAGTCACGTAAGCTCTTGTTGGCTAGTGCTTTGTTCACCTTCGGATAACTGAAATGTATACTCTTTTCTCAAAAGAAAGTGCTGAATTAACATCGACTTGAAGAACAAGGCTTTTGGAGACAAATGGCTGCGTTAACTAGGTAGCAAACAGTTAGAATGTCCTCCGAAACGGAATAAAATTTGCATACTTTCTCGTTTTTCCGTATCTTTGCGCCGATAAAAAGCGAACGGACTGTTTTCCGTATATAGAAATATCATTTTTCTCTGTTCTTTTGAAAGGATAAACTTATCGAATACTATCCTTTTAACTGCTCAGTCTGTTCCACTACTTAATTATTAATCATCGATCGGACATCGCGTGTATGTTCCGTGTTAAATCAGAACTTTATGAGATATAAAGAAAAATTGCTGTTGCCATTATTTTTCATATTGGCTATATGTTTCGCATTGCCGGCTGTAGCCCAAGATAAGCCGGAATTAAAATTAGGAGGAGCTCTTCGTTTTAACTATAATTACTCGGATTGGAAACCAAGCAACCGGAAACGGGGAGGCGACTTTGGATTTGATGTCTTTCGTCTGAATGTAGACGCTGCATATAAAAAACTCACTTTAGCTGCCGAATATCGCTTTTACGCATCTTCCTCCGGTGGCGGAATGCTTAAATCCGGATGGGTGGGATATCAATTTAATGATATGCATCAATTACAGGTTGGTTTGGCGCCGGTTCCATTCGGTATTCAGCCTTATACTTCCAATAGCTATTTTTTCAATATCAATTATTACCTCGGATTGGAAGATGATTCCGACATGGGAATTAAATACCTCTATCGGAAAGGAGGCTGGGAAATGGCTTTTGCCTTTTTCAAAAACGCCGATGTATTGGATTTTGGCGATCAATCGGAGGTCTCTCCCGACCGTTACGCGTATGATGTTGCCGGACGGAATAAGGAGGTCAACCAAGGGAATGCGCAGGTAATCTATCATTGGGGAAAAAAGTGGAAACAACAAATCGGAGGTTCGGCCATGTATGGCGGATTGTATAACTTGGATACAGAGAAAATGGGCGCTCGCTCAGCCTTTGCGCTTCATTATATGTTAGATGTGAACAGGTGGAACCTCAAGGCACAATATACCAATTATCAAATGAGGCCGAAGAACTTGGAAGGAGAGGACCGACGGACTGTTTCGGTCGCCGCTTATGGAGCGCCTTATCAGATAGCCGCCAAGGCATCGACCTATTCCGCTACGCTATCTTACACCATCCCTATATATAAAGGAGTACTGGATGAAATACGTCTCTACAACGACTTTAGTATGATGGACAAGCGTGACAAAGAATTTAATGACAGCTATCAGAATGTAACAGGGTGCATGTTAAGTATGGGTTCTGTATATACCTATGTGGATTACGCTATGGGGAAAAACCATTCTTGGCTGGGAAGTGACTGGGACAATGCTTTTGCCGATGGCATCGCCTCCAATCATTGGAATGTGCGCTTCAATATAAATATCGGCTATTATTTTTAAGCATATAAATAATCTTCAGTGATGAATAAAGTAGAAATAAATGATTTGTACCTGATCTTTGGCAGCGAAAAGCAAAAAGCATTCAAGATGCTGAAGGATGGTAAAAGTAAAAGTGAAATATTAAAGGCAACTGGTTGTACCATTGCCGTAAAAGATGCCAATCTCAAAATCAATGAAGGAGAGATCTTTGTGATTATGGGGTTGTCGGGAAGTGGAAAATCGACCTTGCTGCGTTGCATAAATCGCTTGGTACGTCCCACGGTTGGTGAAGTGATTGTAAACGGAAGAGATATTTCCAAAGCATCTGATAAAGAACTGTTGCAGATTCGACGTAAAGAACTGGCTATGGTTTTTCAGAGTTTCGGGCTTTTGCCTCACCGTTCTGTTCTCCATAACATTGCTTTTGGCCTTGAACTTCAGGGTGTGAAGAAGGAGGAACGAGAGCGAAAGGCGATGGAAAGCATACAGATGGTCGGACTTAAAGGCTATGAGAGCCAGATGGTTAATGAACTATCCGGTGGTATGCAACAGCGTGTCGGACTGGCTCGTGCTTTGGCAAACAACCCGGAAGTATTGCTTATGGATGAGGCCTTCTCCGCACTCGACCCGTTGATCCGGGTGCAAATGCAGGATGAACTGTTGGCTTTGCAAGCGAAGATGAAGAAAACGATTGTTTTCATCACACATGATTTGAGCGAGGCTATTAAACTTGGCGACCGCATTGCCATCATGAAAGATGGAGTGATTGTGCAGGTTGGTACATCGGAAGAGATTCTGACTGAGCCTGCCGATGATTACGTAGCGCGCTTCGTCGAGCATGTTGATCGTAGTAAAATCATTACCGCTTCATCGTTGATGGTTGATAAACCGATTGTAGCTCGTATCAAGAAAGAAGGGCCGGAAGTTCTGATCCGTAAGATGCGGGCGCGTAACCTGACCGTGCTTCCTGTAGTCGATTCGAATGATATCTTGCTGGGAGAAGTCCGGTTGAATGATTTGTTGCGGTTGCGGAAAGAACAAGTTCGTTCCATCGAAACCGTAGTCAGAGAAGAGGTACACTCTGTGTTGAGTGAAACGGTGTTGGAAGATATTCTCCCGTTGATGACCAAAACGAATTCACCTATCTGGGTAGTGAATGCGGAGCGGGAATTTCAGGGAGTTGTTCCTCTTTCATCGCTGATCATTGAGGTAACGGGGAAAGATAAAGAAGAGATCAACGAAATTATTCAAAACGCAATAGAATTATGATAAATATCGGACAATATATAGAGATAGCCATTAACTGGCTGACTGAAAACTTTGCTTCTTTCTTCGACGCTTTAAGCTCGGGGATTGGAGGTTTTATTGACGGATTCCAGCACATACTGTTCGGAATACCGTTTTATGTTACAATTGCCGTACTGGTAGTATTGGCTTGGTTTAAGGCGGGAAAGGGGACTTCGGTTTTTACCCTTTTGGGCTTGTTGTTGATCTACGGAATGGGTTTTTGGGAAGAGACCATGCAGACGTTGGCGTTGGTACTTTCTTCCACCTGTCTGGCATTGATTCTGGGTGTTCCACTCGGCATATGGACTGCCAATAGCAAACGATGTGACAAGATTATGCGTCCTGTGTTAGACTTTATGCAGACGATGCCCGCTTTCGTATACCTGATACCGGCAGTCTTGTTTTTCGGATTGGGAACTGTACCGGGAGCCTTTGCCACTATTATATTTGCGATGCCGCCTGTGGTTCGTCTTACCGGATTGGGTATCAAACAAGTACCGAAAGAAGTGATTGAAGCATCCCGCGCATTTGGAGCTACTCCCTCGCAATTGCTGTTTAAGGTTCAGCTGCCTTTGGCTTTGCCAACCATTCTGACGGGAGTGAACCAGACCATTATGATGTCTCTCTCTATGGTGGTAATTGCTGCCATGATTTCTGCCGGTGGGCTGGGAGAGGTTGTGCTGAAAGGTATTACCCAGATGAAGATCGGCCTCGGTTTCGAGGGAGGTATCGCTGTTGTCGTACTGGCTATTGTGCTCGACCGCATCACGCAGGGGATGGCGCAAAATAAAAAGAATAGACGCGAATAAGCGTTATTATAATAAGAATAAGAAAGGAAATACAGATGAAAAAATTAAAGACGATTACAGCACTATTGCTTGCCACTGTTATGTTAGCAGCTTGCGGAGGTAGTGAGAATAAAAAGAAGATTAGCATAGCTTATGCCAATTGGTCGGAAGGGATTGCGATGACTAACTTAGCCAAAGTGATCTTTGAGGATCAAGGTTATGAAGTGAAGTTATTGAATGCCGATTTAGCTCCTATATTTGCTTCGCTTTCGCGTAAGAAAGCGGATGTCTTTATGGACGTTTGGATGCCTGTGACTATGGCGGACTATATGCAAGAATACGGAGACAAACTCGAAGTTATTGGCAATATCTATGATAATGCTCGCATCGGTTTGGTAGTACCTGAGTATGTTACAATCAATTCGATCGAAGAACTGAATGCGGAGAAAGACCGTTTCTCTGGCGAAATTGTGGGTATTGATGCGGGAGCCGGTATTATGAAGGCAACCGATCAGGCGCTCAAAGACTATCAGTTGGATTACAAATTGCTGACTTCCAGCGGACCTGCCATGACGGCTTCTTTAAAGAAAGCGATTGATAAGAACGAATGGATTGTTGTAACCGGATGGACTCCCCATTGGATGTTCGACCGTTTCAAACTGAAGATACTTCAAGATCCGAAGACCATTTATGGAGCGGTGGAAACCATTCACACTGTGGCTTGGAAGGGATTCAGCGAACAAGATCCTTTTGCCGCACAACTTCTGAAAAATATGCACCTGACGGATGAGCATATCAGTTCGTTGATGACAGCTATAGAAGATGCACAGACTTCCGAAACAGAAGCTGCCCGTCAGTGGATGAATGAACATAAGGAACTGGTTGATAGCTGGATTCCAAAAGATAGTGCGACCGAATAATAATTGCTTTGCTGTGTTTAGGCATGGCGTACAGAGATTGTTTTTTAGTTAGTTTAGAAGAGTCCTCATTTCCTCGAAGGCGTATTGTCCGGGGAAATGAGGACTCGTTTCTTTGCCTCATGTGGGGCGTGAATCGAGATTCTATCTTTTGATGCCTTATTGCATGAGCCATCGCTTGCTGTAATCTCTTTGAGAACACAGTTCTTTCGGGATCTGCCTTGCTCTTAATGCGCAGGAGTTTCTTGCATATATCTGGTTGTCGCATCAATCATATTGTAGCATACAAAAAAAGGCTTGTCCACTGTGGGACAAGCCTTTTCTATCTTATAGAGTATCTAATTACTTATTCAGCAATTTCAGATCCCCAGCTACTTTTAGCCAAACGCTTGTAGCTGTTGTAACGCCATCTAGCGTTTTCTTCAGCAGCGTTGAACAGTTCAGCAGCTTCAGCAGGATACTGTTTCATTACAGAAGAGTAACGTACTTCACCCTTCAGGAAGTTTTGGAAATCAGCCCAGTTAGGTTCTTTGCTATCCAACTGGAATGGGTTCTTGCCTTCTTCTTCCAAAGCAGGGTTGTAACGCCACAAGTGCCAGTAACCGCACTTAACGGCCTTTTCTTCTTCTTCCTGACTCTTACCCATACCTGCTTTCAGACCGTGGTTGATACACGGAGCGTAAGCGATAATCAAAGATGGTCCAGGATATGCTTCAGCTTCACGGATAGCTTTCAGAGTTTGAGCTTGGTCAGCACCCATAGCGATCTGTGCAACATATACATAACCATAAGTAGTAGCCATCAGACCGAGGTCTTTCTTACGTACGCGCTTACCAGCAGCAGCGAACTTAGCGATAGCACCTACCGGAGTAGCCTTAGAAGACTGACCACCTGTGTTAGAGTAAACTTCAGTATCCAGAACGAGGATGTTAACGTCCTTACCGGAAGCGATTACATGGTCAAGACCACCGTAGCCGATATCATAAGAAGCACCGTCACCACCAATGATCCACTGGCTGCGTTTAACAAGATATTGTTGCAGTTCAGCGATTTGTTTGCAGTGGTTGCATTTATCTTTGTTAGCTTCAACAATAGGAATGATCTTAGCAGCCAATTCCTTAGTCTTGTCTGCATCCAGCATATTGTTGATCCATTCAGCGAATAGTTCTTTCACTTCAGCAGGAGTACAGTCAGCAGCAATAGCTTCGTTCATCACTTTCACGATACGGGCACGCATCTTTTCGTTAGCCAATTCCATACCCAGACCGAATTCACAGAAGTCTTCGAACAGTGAGTTAGCCCAAGCAGGACCGTGTCCGTTTTCGTTTGTAGTATACGGAGTAGAAGGAACTGAACCAGAGTAGATAGAAGAACATCCGGTAGCGTTAGCAACCATTTCACGGTCAC
>ERZ1106941.125-NODE-125-length-117380-cov-8.197051_pt1 | contig 117380 bp, 113 predicted proteins | sample MGYA00403670_ERZ1106941 | MGnify/ENA primary metagenome ERZ1106941 (study PRJEB35170, sample SAMEA104062400) | human gut metagenome | biome: human gut; feature: human-associated habitat; material: faeces | place: Denmark | collected 2012-06-04 ...
GAGCACCTGACTCTTAATCAGGGTGTCCAGGGTTCGAACCCCTGATCGCGCACTACCAAATCACTGTTTTTAGAGGCTTAGAGCTCTGGGGACGGTGATTTTTTTGTGCCTGAAAATAGGGGCTTTAGGGGGATAACACGGAAATCATTAGAGAAAGCAAAGGTGGAAAGGAAAGAATTATGCAAATTATTTCCGGAGAGGATTTTACAAAATACCGGATAAAGCTTGTGACGGGAACATGTTCGTGTTAGTATAATCATAATTTACGATAGAAGAAAAGAGTGAGAAGATGAGCAGTCATACACTGGAAGGAAAGAAAAAGACACAGAATGGTGTGAAGCGGCTGGCGTTCACAGTGCTTTCGATATTACTGGAAGTAGTGTTCCTGATTGGGATATTTAAGGGACTGAATGAATACGCGGTATTCATAGACAATCTGACCAGAATATTTGCCGTCATACTGGTTCTGAAAATATATGGAAGAAATGAGACTTCCTCGATGAAGACACCGTGGATCATCCTGATCCTGACATTTCCGATCCTTGGAGTAGCACTTTATTTTATGATCGGTATGAACGGTTGAACCCGGAAGATGCGGATGCGTTACAAAAGGATTGATGAGAAGCTTCTGCCACTTTTGCCGGAAAATAAGGAAGTGCTGGAACGTCTGAATGTGTCAGATCCGAAGGCTGGAAATGTTTCTAATTATATAGAAAGAAATGCGTGTTATCCAGTGTATCAGAATACGGATGTGACTTATTTTGACGAAGCGGTCAAAGGACTGGAGGCGCAGCTTACGGATCTTGCAAAGGCGGAGCAATTCATTTTCATGGAGTATCATGCAATTGAGGATGAATATGCATGGAGCAGGATACAGACGGTGCTGGAAGAACGGGTGAAAGCAGGAGTAGAGGTCCGGGTGTTCTATGATGACATGGGCTCGATCGGATTCGTAAATCTGAGCTTTGCGAGAAAACTGGAAGCGAAAGGAATTGCCTGCCGGGTATTCAATCCGCTGCTTCCGGGACTTAATATGTTCCTGAATAACCGTGACCACAGAAAGATTACGGTGATTGACGGAAAGGTTGGGTACACAGGCGGTTATAATCTGGCAAATGAGTATTTTAACTATACACATCCATACGGGGAATGGAAGGATACGGGAATCCGGCTGGAAGGAGATGCGGTGGCTTCGCTTACGGCAGCATTTTTGGAAATGTGGGAAGCATCCGGGAAGACTCCGGCCGATGTGGATGTTCTGGATATAGAGGCACAGAAAAAATATCTGGTACAGCATCCGTATCAGGCAAAGCAAACGGGATATATCCAGCCGTATGCGGACTGCCCATTAGACGGAATCCAGGTTGGAGAGGATGTCTATATCAGTATCGTCAACAAAGCGGACAGATACTGCTGGTTCATGACTCCTTATCTGATCATCACAGATGAGATGACACATGCACTTTCGCTGGCGGCCAGGCGTGGCGTAGATGTGCGGATCATCACACCGGGAATCCCGGATAAGAAGCTGATCTACAGTATTACCAGATCGTTCTATCACAATCTGGTACAGGATGGTGTAAGGATCTATGAGTGGACACCGGGGTTCTGTCATGCGAAGATGAGCGTGGCAGATGATTGCATGGCGACTTGCGGCACGATCAATCTGGATTACCGGAGCCTTTATCATCATTTTGAAAATGGGTGTTTTATGGCAGATTGTGATGCGGTGCTGGATATCCGGCGGGATATGGAGCAGACATTGGAACAGTGCAGGGAAGTGACGGAGAAGTATAAGTCCGGCCGGAGCGCGACTCTGCGGCTGGGACAGTTGTTCCTACGATTGTTTGCGGAGCTATTGTAGGAAAGAAGAAGGTAAAGGGACTGGGAATGCAGGTTTGCATTTCTGGTTCTTTTTATTCTTGCATATTGACATATATCGAGATGCGATATATAATGAAACCAAGAAGAAAGAAAATTTTTTTACACTCAACTATCGAAAGCCGATATATAATGAAAGCAAATATAAGAAAGGAGCAATCACTATGAAAGTAAACAAAAATATGGTCTCAGGAAATACCGCAATGTTAATTCTCAAATTGATCTCAGAAAAGGATATGTACGGATATGAAATGATCGATACACTCTCAAAGAGATCGGACAATGTATTCGAATTAAAGGTAGGAACATTGTATCCGCTGCTTCACAGCATGGTACAGTCCGGATATTTGGAAAGTTATAACCAGGAGGCGAACGGGAAACTCAGAAAGTATTACCGGATCACACCTAACGGGAAGAAATATCTGGAGAAAATGATCGAAGAATGGAATGCTTATGCCAATGCAGTTACGAGCATGATCCAGTATTCCGTATAGCACAGGTAAGGCAGTGAAGGTGGTAGAAAAGGAGGGTGTTAGATATGAAGGAAAGAGAATATCTGAAAGAACTTGGGAAGAAGATTACCGATTCGTCTGTAAGAAAAGAGATTGTAAATGAATATGAAGCGCATATAGAAGACTGTAAAGCCGCATTAATGGAATCAGGGATGACGGAAGTTGAAGCAGAGGAAGAAGCAGTCCGCCAGATGGGCGATCCGCAGGAAGCAGGTGAAGCAATGGATAAGATCTATCATAAAGTGTTTGATTCCAATATGTTTCTGTGGATGCTGGCACTGGGATGTATACCGATTGTATGTGTGTGCATTTCTTATCTTATCGCAAGAGATCCGAACGCATTTTTATGGTTGTGGAATGATGCGCTTGGCCTGAATAAAATCCCGGCAGTTATACACCGGAATATCGGAATCGGATTAGCTGTCTATGGAATCGGATTGAGCTTCTGGGAGAAATACACGGGCAAAGCTTTATTCTATGCAGTCGGAAAAGACTGGGGGCAGGGATGTTACGTTGCAAACAGCGGGCTGGTACTTTTTATCTCGGCATTATGTTTTGTTCCGAGTTTCCCGGTGAAGGGATATGCAGGAATCCTCTGCTGTGTATTGATAGCATGTCTGCTGAATATGGTACTGAGAGGATTTATGAATCTTTTGCAGAGCAGAAGAGAGACCAGACTTTTATGGGAGATTGGAACGGCAGATACCAAAATCAACTGGAAGGGAAAAGGATATCTGTGTGGACATCATATGAAAGTAAGAGTACAGGGATCTGAGAAAGGAACGGAGATCCCGGCAGGAGCACCGGTGATGGTTGTCGGAATGGAGGGATTTAAGCCGGTGGTGGCGCAGGTATAAAGAGAGAGACGTTAGATCTTGGATAGTAAGCGTATATGAAGAGAGACGTTAGATCTCGGATAATAAGCGTGTATGAAAAATGAGAGGCAAAAGTTATGAATAAGACGGAAAAGCGAATGAAGATATTCATGCTGATCATGCAGGTGATCATCCAGGCAGTGCTATTATTTCCGTGGATGAACATGGGGACATGGAAATGCAATGTGCCGGAATATCTGATAAAATTGGCTGCTTCGGGCGATGGGATGAGTTACATAAAGAAAAGTCTGAAGCCTTTGGGAGTACTGGACGGTGCAGATGAACAGATGATGGTTCAGATACTGATGCTGTTCATCTGTGAACTGGTAATGGTACTGGTAATCCAGGTGATAGGAATTGTGAATCTGATACTGGCTTTAAGCAATCACCATAAACTGCTTCTGGATATCATGTCACTGATCGCAGGATGTATGATATCATTTCTTGGGGCAGATGGGGCAGTATTTTCAGATCCGCTGTCACAGGTGTATCCATTTTTACTGGTAGTGCTTCTGGTGATCAATTTGATCGGTGCGAAGCTGATTGATTCGTGGCAGGAAGAGAAAAAGATACAGGAAGAAGTTAAAGCCAGAGAGAAAAATTACAAAGAAGAAAAGAAAAAGCATCTGGAATTTTCGGGGAAGTATCCGAAAGGATTCTATACGGCCCTGTGGAAGAATTTTAAAAGTTCAAAAAGAGATTTTATTGTTTACGTAAGTATGAACCTGCTTCCGGCGACGCTGATATTTTCCGGAGTCGGAATGGCACAGATGCTGGCACCATTTAATAAAGAAGGAAATATACTGACGGGGCATGGAATCACGGCAATTCTGCTGGAATTCCTGATCGTGAGTCTGATCGCATCGCTGATGCTGATGATCACGAATCTGTTGTCATATTTCAGAAAACGGATGAGAAATTACAGTATATTTTCTACTCTGGGAATGCGGAAGTCTACACTTTATGAAGTGCTTGGGGCAGAGATTGTGGCTGGAATTCTGGGAATGCTGATCGGGGGAGCCTGCATCGGAAGTGTGATCCTGTGTATCATCCGCAGAATCTTCATGGCAAGATCCGGAGTGGGAGCACAGCCGGCGAAGATTACAGGATTCACATATTTGATCGCAAGTCTTATCATGATCGGAATATCTGGGATTGGACTGATGATCCTGCGGGATTTCTTCCTGTACAGGGAACTAAAAAAAATGCAGCTGGGCGATGTGGAAAAGGAGAAGATGCCGGAAAAACGGATCGGTCTGTGGCTTACAATTGGCCTGGTCATTGTGGTATTTGGAATAGTGAATTTCGGAATGCGGAAGAATGCCGAAGGGTTACGGATACTTTTATTTATTTTCCTGGGCATTTATCTGGCGGAAAAGTTTGGATTTGGATTGTTCCTGAAAGTGCGGAAGCATAAAAAGAGTTATTATGCAAAGTTGATCCCATATAATTCGTTTTATTACCGTTTCAAGAGTACATTCCGTTATGTGTACGTGATCAGTCTTATACCGGTACTGATATTGTTCTTATTTGGAAAAGATATGATCTCAGCGAAGATCGCGCAAAAGCCGGAAGGACTGTTCCCGTATGATTTTGTATGTATGGCAACGGAAGCGGATGAGACATTCTGGAAACAGCTGCAGGAAAAATATGACGTGAAATTCCAGGAGTATCCGATGGTACGCGTGACGAATGTGGATAATTCGGAAAAGCTGGATGATGCCAGAGCAGTGATCATGCCGCAGGGACAGCATATAGGCATCTCGGAGACGACGTATAAAGAACTGAATAAGGCGCTTGGAAAGAAAAGTGAAAAAATGAATCTATCTGCTGACGGAAAGGAAATCTATATTATTTACCAACAGGACAAGAGTACGAAGGCACATCCACTGGATTACCTGAATTCGAGAAAAGAGCCGTACCTGCACATCGGACAGCCGATAGAATCTTATGGATTTCTTGATCGGGAAAAGATCTATCCGACACGAACCGTAAAGGGGGAAAAGATGGATATCCTGACAGGTGCATTCCGGCAGGGAAGTGAGGAGAATCTGGTTGTATTTTCGGATGAATATTTTGAAAAGGTTCAGGACGACTGGAAGAAATATAATTGGATCACCGGAGATCCGGTTGAGGAGGGTGAAGCAGAAGAAGGAGTGACGATCCATCACTGGCCGACAAAGCTTGTCCTTTTGAATGTGAAAAATGTAGATTATCAGAAGATAGAAAAAGAGCTCCAGGCTTTTCGGAAGGTACATAAAGAGGATGAAAGATTTGACAAGGATGTATTATCCTGCTATTCCAAACGTACAACGATGGAACAGATTGAAAGCGAACGCTTTATGACAACGGTAGTAGATATATTTATCATGGGAGCATTTCTGCTGGGAAGCGTTCTGGTCATTTACTTGAAATATGAATCTGAGATGACGGACAAGAAGAAGCGGAATCATTTCTTAACCTGTATTGGAATGAGCTCGAAAGAAAGAGAAAAGCTGATCCGGACAGAGACGGGAATCTTTTTCTGGATCCCGGCAGCAGTTGCGGTTGTTATGGTGCCGGTGTTAACCGGGGAGATATGGAACATGCGGGAATATACGAAGGCTGACTGTGTACATTATCTGCGATATCTGTTGATCTTTGCAGTTATATATCTTGTAGTGCAGGGCATCGGTGTAAAGGTGATTGAGCAGTATACAATAAGAAAGGTAGAAGGAAAGCATGAAAGAAATATTAAAGGTAAATAACCTGATCAAGAAATTTCCAAAAGCCGGTGGGGAGATTGATGATGCGGATGCGATTTCGGTACTGAAAGGCATTAACTTTGATGTAGAACAGGGAGAGTACGTCGGAATTATGGGAAAATCCGGCTGTGGAAAGACAACACTTCTGAAGATCCTGGGATTTATGGATCAGCAGACGGACGGAGATGTGATCTTTGACGGTGCGAATACGAATGAGCTGTGGAAAGAAGAACTTACGGATATCAGACGTAGAAAGATCGGATTTGTATTCCAGGATTTTAATCTGATGGACAGTCTTTCGGTAAAAGAAAATATCATGCTTCCGGTATTGCTGGATAAAAAGGAACAGAAAGAATGTGAAGAGAAAGCGGAAACATTGGAAAAGCAGTTTGGGATTGAACATCTTCAGGAAAAGAATCCTTATGAACTGTCCGGCGGTGAGCGGCAGAGAGTGGCAATCTGCAGGGCGCTGATCAATGATCCGAGTATCATATTTGCAGATGAGCCGACGGGAAACCTCGACTCAAAATCCGGAAAAGTTGTTGCGGAGGAATTCCGGAAAATCAATGAGGAGTTAGGGAAGACCCTTCTGATGGTAACGCATGATCCACAGATGGCAAGCCGGTGTAAGAGAGTGATATTTCTGAAAGACGGATATGTGATGAATGATGTGAGAAAAGAGGGCACGGAAGAAGAATTTTACAGAACGATCATTGGGGAGATGGAGAAGTTTTAAGATGAGATAATATATAGATGGTGATATGGGCTATGCGGCGGAAGATAATTCTGCCGCTTTTTTTACGAAAATTAATCTTGTAATCATATGAACAATATGCTATTTTGAATGCACTTCAAAGAGTGACTTCTACAAACTCTTAAGTATTTCTAGGCCAAAAGGCATCAAGTTTCGACCGTTTCACACCTAAAAATGTCTGAAACATATTTCCGACTTGAGAGAACACGAAAATTTTATAATCTATTCAGGAGGACGTGCCTATGACAAACAAACTTCAACAGTATTTCCCGATGATTCGGACAAGGGAGGAGGTGTTGAATGAGATTGAAAGTAAAAGCAGATTAAAAAATTTATTTTATGAGTGGACAGAGGAAAATCAAAATGAATTTCTGGATTTTTGTACCGGAGTAAAAGGGATAAAAATCATGTATGATTTCATGATAAAAGAAATTCTGAATCCGGAGAATACACCGGAGAGAGTAAATGAATTACTCACGTTACTTCTCGGACAAAGAGTGAGAATTGTAGACGTATTACCAAATGACGGAACAAGATTAGCAGATGAATCTACGCTTCTTATTACAGATATGGTAGTACAACTGGAAGATGGAAGTATTGCGAACCTGGAAATTCAGAAAATCGGATACTATTTTCCGGGAGAAAGAAGTGCCTGTTACTCAGCAGATCTGTTGCTTCGGCAGTATAAGAGAGTGAGAGGAATCAAAGGAAAACGATTCTCTTACAGAGATATCAAGCAGGTGTATACGATCGTGTTATTTGAAAAAAGTCCAACAGAATTCCAGAAATTTTCCAATAATTATATCCATCGTTTTATGCAAAAATCTGATACAGGAGTAAATATAAATTTATTACAAGAATATCTGTTCATACCTCTTGACATATTCAAAAAGAATCAGCAAAATGAAAATAGAAGTGTAAAAATAGAAAACCGGCTGGAAGCATGGCTTGCATTTTTCTGCATGGATGATCCGGAGACGATTATAGATATTATAGAGAAATATCCGGATTTTAAAGAAATGTATGAACAGGCTTATGATGTCTGCCGGAATATCGAAGAGGTGATGCAGATGTTTTCGAAAGAATTGCTGGAGTTAGACAGGAATACAGTAAAGCTGATGATTGATGATATGCAGAAGGAGATAGACTGCCAGAGAGAGCAGTTGAGTCAGAAGGATGAGGAGATGTTAGAAATGAGGAAAGAAATACAACGATTACAGCAGCTATTGGATAAAAAATAGCATGAAAAATGTCAAAAGAATTGTTTTAGATACTTATAAAAATAACTAGTTAGTTGAAAGAGGTGATGTAGATGTTTTCGGAAGAATTGTTAGAATTAGATCGAAATACAGTAGAATTCATGATTGAAGATATGCGGAGGCAGATAGAAGAGAAAGATGAGCAGATAAAACAACTAGATGAGCAGATAAAACAGAAAGATGAGCAGTCAAGACAACTGGATGAACAGATAAGACAACGGAATAAACAAATAAAAGAAAGTGATAAGCAAATAAGACAACTGGATGAACAGATAAAAGAAAGCGATAGGCAGATAGGACAGTTGGATGAACAGATAAAAGAAAGCGATAGGCAGATAAGACAGTTGGATGAACAGATAAAACAATCAGAACAAGAAATACAAAAAATGGAGGAAGCAAAAGAGTAATACATAGCCTGGCTGTCTCAGGAACGTGAAACAGCCAGACCGCTTACCTCAAAGCATGTAATCCAGGGATATTCCATATAATTGATGCTGATATCCCCGGTTACAGTAACCCCATCAGGCAGATAATAGACATTTCCAAGAGGACTGGTCTCGCAGACATACCCCTGTGCGAGCATGTCCTCTTTTTCTTTATCGGTAAATCCTACCGATATCTCCAGACGCGGAGGGGCACATCAACTGGTGATTGTTTCGATGGAAAGTATGATGTTGCGGAATCCGCGTTTATTCATATAGGCAATAGCATTGTCGTTCAGGTGTACCATATGTTCAATTCCTTTCATAATTTAATAATATTACAGCAGTAATTGTAAAACAAAGTCCACAGATGGAAAGAATACCTGGTGTTTCGGCATAGAGTACCGCTCCGAATAACATGGCGGCAGCAGGCTCGCTGGAAGCGAGAATCGATGCTTTGCCGGCCTCCATATAGCGCATGGATAAGGAATATAGTGCATAAGGCAGGACGGATGATACCAGCGCATGAATAATCAGGATAAAAAAGGTGGTCCTTTGCCCTGAGACAATCATACTGCTTAAAGAGTGTATATTACTGAAAGGCAGCATCGTCATGCCGGAAAAGAGTGTGCCGTAAAAAGTAATCGTCAGGAAATGATATCCTTTTTGTGTGACTTTTTTGCTTATGATTCCATATACAGCATAGAAAAAGCTTGCCAGAATTCCGCAGAGAATTCCTGTTATGCTCCAGGAAAGTCCATTGCTTTCCAGTACTCCGCTTACCAGTACACAGCCAATGAGTGCGAGTGTTACACAGGTCAGTTTGTGTCTGGTTATCGGTTCATGGAAGAATATAGCAGCCAGAAACAGAACAAAGACCGGAGACATGGCAAGTAACACGGCAGAAAGTGCAAGAGATCCTTTCGTAACGGAAATATTATAAAAGACACTGAGGGCGGTCATGCCGATCATGCCGCTTCCGATAAAAAGCCAGAAGTCACGCCGATGTACATAAAATAAATGTCGGTTATAGAATAGAATCCATATGCCAGTGATCAGAGCTGCAAGCAACATCCGGAAACTAATGATGGAAAAGTTGTCGAGCCCATCGTGTTCCAGTGTACGGACAAAGATTCCGGCAGCACCCCAGCAGATGCCGGAGAAAAATGGCAGTAACCAGGCGTATTTGGTAAGTTTCTGATTCATAAGTACCCAATCCTTTGTAAATATAATAAATTAAGTATATCACAAAAACGGACATTGTTATGAGAACATGTCCGTTTTGTGCATTTTTATGAATCACTATAATCGATTGGAATTATCTTTCAAATGAATATATTCCGCTACAGACCGGTCAAAAGTCTTGATATGTTGGAACAGCCAGTCTACAACATTGCGCTTTACCTGTTCGATAAACTGATCATCAGGCCCTTCATTTTCATTCAGATAATCGTATAATTCCTGAATAGATGTTTTGAATTCTTCATGCTTTGCATGGTGACCGGAAAACTCCGGATAAGATACCTTTTTCTGAAGTTCCTCTTCTTCCTGAAAATGAAAATTTGTATATTCATCAAGGTAATCTAACATTTTGATTGCTTTGATCTTACTGTCACCGGATTCGCATGCTGCAACGAACTGCCGGATACGGTCGATCAGTTCCTGATGCTGGGAATCGATGGTCTTGTTGCCTGTAATTAAGTTATCGTCAAATGTAATATTCATAGAGAAACCTCCTGTCTTTGGTACACATTGAATCCTCGTCCCGCATAGTCTATAATGAATCGTAGAAAATGTTTATCAGCAGAGAAAAGGATTGGATTATGAAGTTACAACAGTTACAGATATTTCAGAACCTGACAGAAGAAGAACTGGAAAAAAGTCTTGTCTGTTCACAGGCTGTAGTAAAGAAATATCCGAAAGATACCTATATTTTCCGTCAGGGTGATGTGCCGTTAAAATTATATTTCATATTGGAAGGAATGGTTGAGCTTGGCAGTATCAACCTGAATGGTAAGATTACCCGGAGCAGTTACGTTACGGTGGGTGAGGAGTTTGGCGAAGTAGAAATGTTTCTGCGCCAGTCTGCTTACTCCGGTTATGCAAAAGCAAAAAGTGAAGTGTCGGTTCTGGAGGTTTCACAGAATTTCTTTGGCGGAAGATGCGAAAGAAACTGTGTACATCACAGTAAGGTTGTCTTCAATATGCTTCAGCTTTTTGCGGAAAAAGCAGAGAAATGTAACCGTCAGATAGAGGTTCTTACCAGTGGAAACTTACGTCAGCGTGTAGCGGCGTACCTGTTGGAAAACTGTAATCCGGACTATCGGGTCCGTTTGCATATGAACAGGGAAGATCTGGCAGTATATCTGAATACTACAAGACCATCTCTGTCGCGTATGCTGCTTACTTTACAGGATGAAGGTATCATCCGTCTTGTAGGCCGTAAGGTAATCGAGATCACGGATTATGAAAGACTGCAGTCGGAAGAGTAATTAATCTTCTGCAACAAATACTTCTTTTCCTAATCCGCAGATTGGACATACCCAGTCATCTGGAAGATCTTCAAAGGCTGTGCCCGGTGCGATTCCGTTATCCGGGTCTCCTACAGCCGGATCATATTCATAGCCACATGGTTCACATACATATTTTTTCATAGTTAAAATCTCCTTTTATAAAAATTAATTGTTTGTTGATTGTTGCTGTACAACTTATGTTGTGATTAAAGTATATCGCTTTTGTCAGAGAAAATCTGTAACAAATGTTACGAAAATGAGAAAAAATGATAATTATATGTCAATTCAATTAAAAATTTCCATATACATGAGGAAATAGAATGTTTGAGGAAAAATTCGAAATTTTATATTCTTAATACAAGAAAGAAAATCGCGGTTTGAATCTGAGAAATTATTCATGCAGAACATACAGAAAGGAAAAAAATAGTATGGAAACGAAAGTGAAAAAAGGATATGGAAAAGGATGGGCATTGATTCTTTATGCATTCCTTGCATATTTTACAGCAACTGCAGTAGGTAGTGCAATGAACGCAGCGTCAGGAACGTTGTCTGAATTAAGAGGATGGAATGCAGCATTATTAACAAGCTTTATTTCATTAGGATCTATTGCAAATGTAGTTGCAGGATTTGTTTTTGGTAAGTTATCAACAAAAGCTTCAGCGAAAAAGCTGAGTATCATGTGTAGTGTGATCTGGATTGCAGTTGTAGTCGGAATGGGAGTGACAACTAATCTCTGGGCATTTGCATTCTGCCTGATCATTGCAAATGGTATTTCCAGTGCGCTTGGATATCAGCTGGCACCAGTTATGATTTCAAAATGGTTTCCTAAGAGAAAAGGAATTATCATGGGAATTGTAACAATGGGTATTCCGCTCTGCTCAGGATTTGCAACAATGATGTACCAGGCAGGATATGCAGCAATGGGATCTTTAGGTGGATTTCTTCCATTTATTGCAGTATTGGTTGTAGCGTTGATTGTACTCGTTGTATTCCTTGCGGATGATCCGGCTGACAAAGGATTCAATCCGGATAACGGAGCAGAAGCAGAAGCGGAGGAAGAAAAAGGAATTAATAAAGAAAGCATCTGGACAACACAGAAACTTCTGTCTACTCCACAGGTATGGATTCATGGTCTTACACTTGGTGTTCAGTTGTTGTTCGCCAGTGGACTGATGGTTCAGTTATTCCCAAGACTTCTGGAGATTGGATTTGATCCAGGAATGGCAGGAATGATGATGCTTGCATCTGGTCTTCTTGCTCTGCCAGGCTCTTACTTATGTGGTGTGATTGATTCTAAGATCGGAGCAAGAAAAGCAGCATATACTTCATATGTATTCGGTATTCTTGCAATGCTTCTGAACCTTACAGGTAATACGGTATGTGTATGGATTTCATTGGTATGTATTGGTATGGTTGTAGGTGGTGCAGCAAACTGGCCGGCATCACTCTGTATTGAAGAGTTTGGAGACAGCTTCGCAAATGGATATGGTATTATCCAGCCAATGATTCAGGTAGTCGGAGCAGTTGGACCTGCATTCTTCGCAGCATTTTACGGAATGACAGGAAGCTATAAGATACCATATATCTGCGGTGCTGTATTAATGTTTATCGGTCTGATTGGATTTGCGACACTGGCAAAACCAGGATTTGCAAAAAAAGAAGAAGAGAAATATAAAAAATAAGGGATGATATCAGATGAAGACATATAAAGTATTTACTGTAAATCCCGGTTCTACATCAACAAAGATCGCAGTGTTTGATGGAGAAAAGAAGGTCTACTCAGCAAATGTCAGCCATGATTCAAAGGTGTTGGAAGAATATAAAACACTGGAGGATCAGCTGGCTTACAGAAAAGCAACAATAGAAAGTCTTTTGAAAGAAAATCATATAGACCTGGAAGGTCTGGATGCCTGCGTTGGTCGTGGAGGCGGTCTGCTTGCAATGGACGGCGGAACTTATGAAATCGATGATCTTGTTTTGGAACATTCGATTCATGCTAAAAACGGAGTAGTACATCCGGCATGTCTGGGACCAAGTATTGCAAGAGAATTTGCAGAGCAGTATGGTGCAAAAGCATATGTTGTCAATCCGCCGGATGTAGATGAACTGCAGGATTTGGCGCGTATGACCGGCATCAAAGGTGTATATAGAAATGTACATCTTCACGCATTGAATTTAAAAGAGACAGCTATCCGTCATGCCAGAAATATGGGAAAGAAATATGAAGAGTGTAACTTTGTAGTCTGCCATATCGGAGGAGGTATCTCGGTATCGGCGCATCAGAAAGGGAAAATGATTGACGGATTTGACATTGTCGGTGGAGAAGGACCGATGGCACCTACCAGATGTGGAAGTGTTGCAGTGGCAGATGTGTTGAAGTATTGTGAAGACAAAGAGATTAAGACTGTGAAACAGTTATGCACGAAAAATGGAGGATTTGTCAATCATATGGGAATTTCAGATGCACTGGAACTGACAAAATGTGCAGCAGATGGAGATAAATATGCCGGATTACTCTGGGATACCATGATCTATCAGATCGCAAAATGCATCGGTTCTATGGCAGTCGTGCTGGAAGGAAGTGTAGACGGTATTCTGTTGGGAGGTGGAATGGTCTACAATGAAGATTTGGTTGCGAAGCTTAAAGGGTATTGCGAATGGATTGCGCCGATAAGTGCATATCCTGGGGAATTTGAAATGGAAGCAATGGCATCCGGCGCAGAACGTGTGTTAGATGGCGAGGAAGAAGTGAAGAAATATACGGGAGAATGTAGATTTCAGGGATTTGATTTTATAAAATAATGGCGATGGAAAAGGGTGCCGCACAGATAAAAATGTGCGGCACCCTTTTTGTAAGCTGACATTCGTCCGAAAGAAACTGCGAGTGGCAGGTTTTGCAGATACCAAAGTATGTAAAAGGAACTGACGGCAGCAAATCCTCTGCATTACTCATATGCTTTAAAGAAATCAATAATTTCCTTTTTAGTCTTTAGCATCCGCAGAGTGTCAATGTCAAGCTTGTCATTATAAAAAATATGCAGAAGCCGGAACACCAGAGTCGCATCATCCGGACGGAAAGCTCCCATAATAATGATACGGATCTTATAGGAATTCCACATGATCCGGTGATCCAGTGTTGTGATTGATAATCGTGTTTCCTTTGCGGGAATCAGAGAATGCAAGAACAGAATCCCGGGACCAGTCGCATTAGTGGCGATAGATTCCCATCTTAAAATATCAGACAGATAAGACGTATCGGTCAGGTTATTCTGTAAAAAATCTTCAGCCATTGTCTCAATAATGGTGAATCTGTCGGTGAATGATTCTTTTTCATGCCAGAATGCATGCTCCAGCAAATGACCGAGTGTTATATCAGATGCGGCGCATAAATGTTCGATACGCTGCTCGTTGATGTATTCTGACAGAAGCAGATAGTCATCCGGTGCGAGAAATGGGCTGATCTGTATGGTATCAATACCGGGAAAATTAGTAATTGATTTACGGACGGTTGATAAGATAAGATCTGTATTTTGAAAATCATAAATATTCTTATCATTCACAGGCAAAAGTGCCGTTACATTCAAGTATTTATCAAAAGCTCCCAGAATTTTCCGCTTAAGTGCCCAGGCAGCCGGCATATTCATGTGGCAGAAGATGACCGTTTTCATCTTGGTCTCAGGATGTATCTCAAACAGGAATTCCACAGCACCTGAGATGCAGTGAGCCAGATAGAGCAGTTCATTCTGATTCAGGTAATATCCAAGGTATTGCTGGGCGAGATCCTGAAACAGGTATGCAATCTCGAATTCTACATTCAGGATTCGTTTTTCAAGATCCTGATTTCCCTGTGTATTGAGAATGTGTGTAGGAGCCTGGATGAACTGGATGTAGGATAAAAGCGTGATATAGAAATCCTCATCTTCAGAAAAATCCAGATGGAATACATCCTGAATTCTGTCTATGTAAGCTTTCGCTAGCTGGATGGTAACCGGACCAAAATGCTGTGAGATATTCAATGGTGTAATGTCGGATACATCAGGAAGATGTCCGGAGGCAATCCGCTGATAAAGATCATCCCGTTCTTCGCGGCTGAAAGAGCAATGGAACTGTCCTTCCAGGGCATCTGCCAGACTGTCGGAAGCCAGGCTGGCCGGAGTATCAGGCCGGAGTACAGGTGAAGCCGGTGGCAGCTGATGGCCGGATAATACTCGGTGATACATGATAGCAGCAGCAAGATTCAAAGAGACAAGGCTTGGGTCTTCCATAGATATTCCGTATTTATCCAGATGTAAGGGTACTTCATCCATAATGTAATCCAGCACGTCTTTATTCAGAAATGTATATCCGTAATACGTGTTCCAGTTGTGATTATAATTCCAGTCTTCATGAAATAACCGGTTCAGAACAGAGCGACGTTTTTGTTCATTTTCTTCGAATGTAAGAAAGTTTCGCTTCTGTTCTAATTTTATATAGGGTTCCGACAATACATATTTCATTTTGAGACTATGCAGATCGTGTTCCAGTGTTGTGTGGCTTATGAACATTTCATCTTCCAGATCAAAGAGATTTAGATGTTCATCGGTCAGACACAGCCGGAAAGCAAGATAACGGATGCGATCTTCTTTGGTAAAGAATGCAGTGTCAATTTGATTTAGCTGTTGGATGATTTCGGGGTTTTCTGCGGTATAAAGGTATCCTTTGCTGCGCGCGGAAAGAATCTTTGCGTGATAGGGTAAGATGTTTTGATTGATTTCTACGATATCACTGCGGATCGTTCGTGGTGAAACACCTAATTGCTTTGCAAGTTCATTTCCGGTGATATAAGTAGTCTGTTCCTGCATCATGTGGAGAAGTTTCCGTTGGCGCAGAGATAGATTAAGCTTGTCCATGATAACCGTCCTTTCGTATATTTTTCTGAGTATATTTTATCAAAAAGCATTGCCGTTTTAAAGAGGAAATATCCAATTTGAGAAGGCGGAGGAATGAGATTAAGATAAAGTTATAAAAAACAGGAGGTCTTAAAGATGAAATACGAAAATACCAGAAAAATTGTTTTAGATGCTATTTTAGATGCAGTAGATATGGGGCTGATCCATGGAACATCAGGAAATATTGCCATGAGAGATGATAAGGAAGATGTAGTTGCGATCACACCAAGCGGAATCTCTTATAAAGGGATGACAGCAGATCAGATTGCCATCGTAGATATGAATGGAAAATGGCTTGATGGACCATTCAAACCATCTTCAGAAGTCCCAATGCATACAGCAGTTATGAGAGCAAGAAAAGATGTAAAAGCAACGGTACACACACACGGAATGTTTGCAACAATCGCAGCAATGAGCGGAGAATTACTTCCAATTACACCACCGCAGGCAGAATTCGTTCCGGTAGGAATTGTTCCATTTACGATGCCGGGAAGTAACGATGTTGCGGATAAAGTAGTTGAGGCTCTTGGAGAAGAAGGAAGAGCAGTCCTGATCAAAAATCACGGAATGTTCTGCTGTGGGAAAGATATGAAAGCAGCAATGGCAGCAACAATTTATACAGAAGAGATGGCTCAGACAACATACTATGCAAAGGTTGCAGGTGTATATCAGCCGATGCCGGAAGAAGCTGTTAAGAAAATGAAAGAACTGATCGCAGCAGACCAGGCAGTGTAGGAGGAAGAAAATGAGTTTTAACTTTTTCGTAAAAAGCAATATTACATTCGGAAGAGGTGCAGTAGAGAAACTTCCGGAGATTATTGCAGGATATGGATTGAAAAATATCATGGTTGTGTATGACCGAGGAGTAAAGGCAGCGGGAATTGCAGAACGTGTGATGGAGCAGGTAAAGAAAGCCGGAGTAAAAGCAGTTGTGTTTGATGGAGTCATTCCAAACCCGACCAATGAAGTGGTAGAAGAAGCAGCAGCAATTGCAAAGGAAGCACAGGTGGACGGATTCGTAGCAGCCGGTGGCGGAAGCAGTATTGACCTTGCAAAAGCAATCAATGTTCTGATGACAAACCCAGGAAAGATTGGTGAATACGGCGGAATAGGAATGGTAAAAAATGCATGCCTTCCACTGATTGCTATCCCGACAACAGCAGGTACATCCAGCGAGATCACAAATGTAAGTGCACTGATCGATACAGAGAAAGTAATCAAATATGTAGTCATTGACAACAAGATCGTGGCATCTGACGTTATTGCAGATCCAGATTTCACAAAGACAGTACCGGCAGGCGTAACTGCTGCAACCGGAATGGATGCAATCACACATGCAGTGGAAAGCTACATTTCCAATATGGCAACACCATTAACAGAATACAACTCATTAAAAGGACTGGAAATCTTACATAAGAACCTTCCGAAAGTTGTAAAAGATGGTTCGGATATGGATGCCAGAGAACAGATGATGCTGGGATGTATCATTACAGGGTTCGGATTCTCCAATGCCAATCTCGGACTGGTTCACGGTATTGCACATACACTGAGTGCACATTTCGGACTGGCTCATGGAATGGCCAATGCAACCGTACTTCCTTATGTTATGGAATACAATGCAGGCAGCTGCCCGGAAAAAATGGTTGATCTTGCAAAAGCAATTAAACTTCCGGTAACAGGTAATCTGGATGAGGACAAACTGCTTCTTGCAAAAGAATTGAAGCGTCTGACAACAGAACTTGGAATCAAGACTCTGGAAGAGCAGGGAATAAAAAAAGAAGACTTCGATATGCTGGCAGATGATGTGTTAAAAGAGCCTGTGCTTGGATTCAACCCACGTCAGAACATCACAAAAGAAGATATCCTTGCAATTCTTGAAAAGGCATTTTAATCAGAAAGGATTAACGATAAGGTGAGTAAAGGAAAGAAGATAAAAATTATTATTTCAATTGCAGCGATCTCGTTCATCCAGGGATTACAATATTGCGTATCGCCTGTGCTTGGGCAGATACAGGAACATTATCCGGATGTCAATATCAGTCTGGTCCAGATGCTGATTACAGCACCGGCGCTGCTGTCCATGATCGTGGCAGTATTGTCCGGATGGCTGGTCTTAAAGATCAGCAAGAAGAAATTACTTTTGTTTGCCAGCCTTGTAGCAGGAATCACCGGGTTCCTTCCGTATCTGTCGGATAGTTTTGGTCTTCTGTTCTTTTCACGAACATTTTACGGTGTAGGACTGGGACTTGCAACGGCTCTGAATACGGCAGTTGTGGCAGAGTTCTTTGAAGGAGACGAGCGGGTGTCCGTTATGGGAATTCAGGCGGCGAGCGTAGGTGCAGGTATGGTTGTTGTAACAACCGTCGGAGGAATGCTGGGTGCCGGAGGATTTAAAAATGCATATCTAATCAATGTGATCGGCTTTATTTCTCTGATATTGATTGCATGCTGCCTTCCGGATACCGGAAAAGCGCAGGCTTCCGGCTCGGAAAAAATTCAGCTGAACAAAGAAGTTTTTAAGATCTCATTTCTGGGAATGCTTGAATTTTTATTCCTGATTACATTTACAACGAATATAGCCATGCATCTGAGCGGAAATCTGGCAGGAAATACAGCCGTTTCCGGAAATCTGACGGGCGTATTTTCCGGATCCCAGATTGTAATCGGATTAATCCTTGGTATGGTTACAAAGATTACGAAGAAGTATACACTTCCAGTGGCGATGTTAAGTTTCAGTATCGGTGGACTGTTACTGATCCTGTTTCCGTCGAACCTGATCATGCTGATGGCAGGAGCAGTGTTCTGTGGATTTTCTCAGGGCATCTTCATTCCACAGGCGATGGTGGATGTCGCAGGGGCTGTAAAACCAGTGGCAACAGCGATGGCATCTGCATGTTTTACCTGTGCAATGTGTTTCGGTCAGGTAATATCGCCAACGGTTCTGAATACCATCTCGAAGCTGGTATTCGGCGAAGTTTCCACTACGAATGTATACATCATTTCCGTGATTGGAATGACAGTAGTTGCAGTTATCACAATTATTATGAAAAGAAGAAAGGAAAATATATAAAATGAAAAAGACATTAGCACTTTGTACTCCAATTCCGGAGAAACAGATGGAGTATATCAAAGAACAGTGTGACATTACAATCTGCGGTGAGTTAAAACACGGAAAAGGAAATGTCACAGAAGAAATGACAAAAGAAGAATGTATGGGACATGAACTGGTTGTATTAGGAGACGAATATGCAGGCGCAGATACGATTAAGGCATGGGCAGAGTCTGGCATGAAGTTCATGGGAGTTGCCAAGGGAACACCCGCAACCGTAGATCACAATGCGATCAAAGAAGCAGGTCTGGAATTATCTTATACACCTGGAAGAAACCGTGTTGCAGTTGCAGAATTTACAATCGGACTTATGATCGCAGTTGCAAGAAAACTGACATTGAGTTGTACAGGATTATCCAAGGGAGAACATGTAGGAGAACCTATGGAAGACATTTATGACGTACCGGATGTAAAGAATGTTACATTTGGACCTCTGGATGAGAAGCATCCATTTGTAGATTACGGAATCGGATTTGAATTATACGGAAAGAAACTTGGTGTTGCAGGATATGGTGCGATCGGACGTGAAGTAGCCGTAAGAGCAAAAGCATTCGGAATGGAAATCCTTGCATATGATCCATACATGCCGGCAGAGAAGATCGAAGCAGACGGAGCAAGAGCTGTTGATCTGGACACTATGCTTGCAGAAAGCGACATGATCAGCATCCATCTCCCGGTTCTTCCATCTACAAAGGGGATTGTAAATAAAGACTGGTTCTCTAAGATGAAGCCAACTGCTTATGTGATCAACACAGCCAGAGCAGCCGTTATTGATCAGAAAGATTTCGTAGAAGCACTTATGAACAAGACAATCGCAGGTGCAGCTGTTGATGTGTACTGGAAAGAGCCGGTACCGGCAAATCATCCACTGTTATCTATGCGTAATGTAGTATGTACACCTCACATGGCAGGACTTACAACAGACGTAGATAACTGGTCAGGTACGATGATGGGAGAAGAGATTACTGCTTACCTGAAAGGTGAACCAAGAAAATATATATGGAAAGTAAAAAAATAAAAATCAGAAACAAGGAATAAAGGAAATGTAATGGGCTGTTCTTCAGCCCATTTTCAAAAGGAGGATCTATATGGGAGCCAAATGTTGTAAAGGAAAAGAAAAATACCCGCATTTGTTTTCGCCAATCAGAATCGGTAACATCCGATTAAAAAACCGTATTATCGCAGCACCGACAAGTCCTAGTATGATTACGACAGAAGGACACTTTACACCGGAAATGACTGCTTATTTGGAAGAGAAAGCTAAAGGAGGAGTTGCTGTTGTAACGTATGGGGAATCAATCGTACATTCTGCGACAGGAAAATCTCATAACAAACAGTTACAGTTAGATTCATTCGGAGTCAAACAGGGAATGGCACAGACTGCACGTGCGATCCACAATGCCGGAGCTTATGCCAATATCCAGCTGTCACACGGTGGAAAATACGGCGGACTCGTCAGCGTAGGCGGTGACCAGGATGGCTGTGAAGTTGCATATGGTCCAAGCCATGAGATGACACCAGCCGGGGAAGTACAGGAGATGCCGAAAGAGCTGATCCTGGAGATCGTGGAATCTTATAAGACAGGAGCAAAACTGTGCAAAGACTGTGGATTCGATATGGTACAGGTACATGCAGCACACGGATGGCTGTTCTCACAGTTCCTTTCACCTGTGATGAATCAGAGAACGGATGAATTCGGAGGCTCTCTTGAGAACCGTGCAAGATTCCTTATGATGGCACTGGATGCAGTCAGAGAAGGTGTCGGACCAAGATTTCCGATCGAGATTCGTATCTCAGGAGATGACCTGACAGATGTCGGACTGGGACTGGAAGACTGTGTAAAAGTTGCAAAAATGGTAGAGGATAAAGTAGATCTCTTTAATGTATCCTGTGGAAACCATGAAGATCCTGCCATGTTCTGTCGTACCCATCCATCCGCATTCTTCAAGCGTGGCGTGAATGTATATCTGGCAGCCGAGATCAAAAAAAATGTAAGCAAGCCGGTAGCCTGTGTCGGATCGTTAAATGACCCTGCACAGATGGAAGAGATCATTGCAACCGGACAGGCAGATATCGTAGAGATCGGAAGAGCACTGCTTGCAGACCCATATCTTGCCAAGAAAGCACTGGAAGGAAATGCAGAAGATATCACACCATGCCTGAGATGTTATGAATGTTTCGGAGAGACTTCCAAGAGTGAGACTGTAAAATGTACAGTAAATCCAACTATGGGACAGCAGTATCCGGAGAAGACAAGAAAGCAGACCGCAGACACGAAGAAGCGTGTCCTGATCGCAGGCGGAGGTCCGGCCGGAATGGAAGCAGCGATCACGGCAGCTTTAAGAGGCCACGATGTAACACTGGTAGAAAAGAGCGGCGAACTTGGCGGTAATCTGCATCCGGCAGGAGCGGCATATTTTAAAGAAGATATCCGTAAATTATGTAAGGTCCTGATCAGCCGTGTAGAAAAAGCAGGTGTGAAAGTAGTTCTGAATACAGAGGTCACACCGGAGTATGTAGAAACATTTGACCCGGATGCATTATTTGTGGCAATTGGATCGAATGAACTGCGCCCGCCGATTAAAGGTATGGATCTGCCACATGTGATAATGGCGATCGATGCAGAGCTTCATCCTGAAAAATTAGGAAAGAAAGTTGCAATCATGGGAGGCGGACTTGTCGGAGGAGAAGCTGCAGTATCCTTCCACCATGAAGGCAAAGAATGTTCGATCATTGAGATGAAGAGTAAGATTGCAGGAGAAGTGAATTCGTTCTACAGAGGAGGTCTGATGCCGGAGATCGAGAAAGCAGCCACATGCTATGCCGATACTAAGGTAAAAGAGATCGTTCCAGAGGGAGTACTTTGTGAGAAAGACGGAAAAGAATTCGTAATAGAAGCAGATTCTGTTGTATGTGCACTCGGATTCCGGGCACCATACGACAAAGTCGATGCATTATGCGATAAAGTGGATGAATATTATATCATCGGTGACTGCAAGAACGTCGGACAGATCTATCACGCAACCAATCAGGCTTATTACGCAGCAATGCGTCTGTAAAAAAGGAGGGAAAATGGATGGAGAAGCTGAATATTCTGCTTATCACCGGAATTGTAACAGATGAACACACTCCGCTTATGAACCCGATGATCCGCTATATGTTGGAATCAACAGAGAGATTTAAAGTTAAAATTACGGAGGAATTTACGGGGTGTACTGCTGAGACACTGAAAAAATACGATGCAGTATTTATTAATTATGATGGCAAGGAATCCATTGAGACACCGTTTGTGAACTGGGGAAAGACAGCAGAAGAGGCACTTTATGAATATGTAAAGAATGGCGGCGGATGTGTTCTCTTACATACTGCAATTATGAACCCTACAGGACGTGTACACGATGATGAATATGTAAAGCTTGTCGGATTCGATTTTGAACTGAAGGGGGCTGCCGGCGATATTAACGGCGTTCGTAAGAATCCGGCATTGGAGTATGTCATTCATACGCACCGGGATGCGCATGAAATCGTGGCTGTAAACCAGGAAAGCTGGATGACGGTTCAGGAAGACGTATTTGCGAATGCAAAACAGGTGGATCCGGACATTACGGTACTGGCATCGGTGACAGACAGACTGGAAGACTATGATCTTAATAAGATGCAGGATCATGTGGCAGCCGTTTATAAAGGATTCGATATGAGCAAACTTCCGGGCATCAATGAGGAAGTACCGGTGGTATGGACACACAACTATGGAAAAGGACGTGTATTCGTATGCGCAATCTGCCATGGCCCGGACACGTTATGCCGTCCGAATATGACTTCTATGCTTTGTCGAGGTACCGAATGGGCTGCTTCAGGAGAAGTCACGATTCCATATCCAGATATTCAAGGTGAACGACGCAAGAATGCATGGCCGTTCTACAACAATATTACATGGTCTCAGATGGGTGAGATTAAAAAATGGTAACCTTTTAAAATTTTATTTTCTTTTGTGGGACAGGTATGGCTTTTGCTGTACCTGTTTTTTTGAGTTAAATTATATTGCCGTAATAAAGCGGAAATTATGAAATTGTCTTCTGCACAAGAAATATCTATACTGAATTTAACAAATAAAGCATGAACATTTGAAGCAGTGCTTCGTCCATGGAATAAAAATGCAATACAAGGAGGATACAGTGATGAACAGAGAGGAACTTTTAGCAAAAATTATTGAATTCGCAGCAATGGCATTCAACAAAGATGCAGCTACAATCAATGAGAACACAAATATCTCAGAAGAATTAGGGGTGGCATCTTCACAACGTGTAGCAATGAGTGCTTCCATTGAGAATGATTTCGATGTCATGATTCCGGTTGCAAGATTTGGAAAATTTGAAACTATCGGAGATCTTGTTGATTTTGTAATGGATGAGATGTAAGGAGGAAATTATGGTACACAATGTAAAACTTGGAAAAAATATGAGAAGTGTATCGATTGTTGGAATCGGTGCAACACCATTTTTTAATGGCGTACAGAATGAAACATACAAAGGACTTACGAACGGGGAACTCTTTGGACATGCTGCACTGGATGCAATGAAAGATGCTGGAGTAGAGCCAAGAGATGTGCAGTACTTCTTCCACGGATCTGCAAACCCGCACGTGCTGAACAACTGTATTACACCGAACCTTCAGGTGGCAGACTGGTTTGGAATGAGAGGAAAAGGATCATTATCTCATTCGGAAGGTTGCTGTACCGGTTACATTGCACTGGAGGAAGCAGTATTCGCAGTCGCCAGTGGAGCGTATGATGTTGTGCTTACAGGATGCAGCGAACAGGGAACAGGAATGCCAGATGGAAACACACCGGATCATATGCGTGTTCCACTTACTTCAGAAGTATTATTCCCGGATCTGGATTCCATCTTTGACCGTGCTTATGGAAGATACCTTGGAGGTGGTCCTGGTATGAACCATGATGACTGGATCAACTATTATGCAAAAGAAAATGGACTGACACCGGAACAGATTGATGACGTTCTTGCACATCAGGCATATCATTTCCGTCGTGCGGCAGAACTGTGCCCGAGAGCAATCCGACGTACACCATTTGACCAGATGGCAAAAGAGGCTGGATATGATGATGTATGGGAATATATGAGATCCAGTCATAACCCGAAGATGACACAGTACTTAAGAACTGCAAGTGATTCCTGTGTTGCTGACGGAGCTGCGGCATGTATCGTCGTTCCGACAGAGATTGCTCATAAGTTTACAGATAAGCCAATCGAAGTATTAGCAGTTGGAGCATCTGTACTGGATGCAATCGTTCCACATCTTGAAAAGAAAGCAACTGCAGAAGCAGCACGTCAGGTATTTGAGGCAACAGGTCTGACAGCTGACGATATGGATCTTGTTATGGTCAACGATTTTATCGGATCTTCTGCATTCCTTGCAGCTGAAGAGATTGGATATCTTCCGAAAGGAGAAGGATGGAAGTATGTTCTTGACGGAAGAATCGCTTATGATGGAGACAAACCAATGAATACGAACGGAGGAAGAACTTCTTACGGACATGCATTCGGTGCATCCGGAATGGCAGACGTCTTTGAAGCAGTTACTCAGATGCGTGGAGAAGCCGGAGAACGTCAGGTTAAGAAACTTCCGAAATATACCTTCCTTAGAGGATTTGGTGGAGCGCAGAACGTTCGTGCAATTATTTTGAAATCTAATTTTTAAGGAGGTATAAAGATGAGTCCAGAGAGAATGAAAACAGAAGAATTTTGGAATCCGGAACATATTGTTGAGAAGTTCTGGAATGGATTAAAAGATGGTGTGATATACGGAAGAAAATGTAAGGAATGTGGAGCAATCGAATTTCCTCCTCATCTTGCATGTAATAGCTGCGGATATCATGAAACAGAGTGGACAACACTGACCGGAAAGGGAGAGTTAAAAAGCTTTGTGTTCACAGGTGTTCTGAATGCAAGACTGGAACTGGAAGACCGTGGTCTGAAATATGTATGCGGTGAAGTCCAGTTAGATGAAGGACCTGCCATTAATGCTGTTATTCTTGGTGTAAACAAGAAGAAAGCAAGAGAGATTGATGGAAAACTTCCGGTACGTGTCCGCCCGGTATTTTACGATATGGGAAGATATACGACGTTATTTTTTGAATTAGATGAGTAATACAGGACAACAGTAACAGTATGGAGGAAAATTCCATGAACGTATTAGAACAGATTTATGCGAAAGCAAAAGAAAATCCACAGAAAGTGGCTTTTCCGGAGGCTTCGAATGAGAAAATGATGCAGGCCGCTTATGAAACTGGAAAAGAAGGATACATCATTCCGGTTCTTGTGGGGGAAGCAGAGAAACTGAAAGAACTTGCTGAAGAAAGAGGCTATGATCCATCGGTATTTAGTTTTGTAGATATTCATGATGAGACATACACAAATGATGTGATCAGAAGATATGTAGAACTTCCGGATACAATTTTTAAAGAGAAGGCAATTGGAAGACGTATGCAGGATCCACTGTATTATGCAATGGCAATGCAGAAAGTCGGCGATGCAGATGTTACATTTGCCGGAATCGATAACACAACTGGTGATGTACTGCTCGCAGGTCAGATGATCATTGGAATGAAGCCGGGAATCAGTACAATTTCAAGTATCGGACTGGCAGATATACCAGGATATGAAGGCAGTGAAGGCTCTCTTCTGGCTGTCGGTGACAGTGCAGTGTGTACAAACCCGGATGCTGAGCAGTTGGCAAGCATCGCAATATCAGCGTGTGACACGGTGCAGGAACTTCTTGGCTGGGAGCCGAGATGTGCGATGGTATGTTATTCTACACTTGGAAGTGGTCAGGGAGAACTGATTGATAAAGTGACGGAAGCTCTGAAAATTGCAAATGAACTTCGTCCGGAACTGGCAATTGATGGAGAGTTTCAATTAGATGCAGCTATCGTTCCGGCGGTAGCGGAAAAGAAAGTAAAGCGCGAAAGTAAAGTAGCCGGTAAAGCTAATATTCTGATCTGGCCTGATCTGAATGTTGGAAACACAGCAGTAAAGCTAATCCAACAGTTTGGTCATGCGAATGCATATGGACCGATGCTCCAGGGATTTAACAGTATTGTATGTGACTGCTCAAGAGGAGCACCGGTAAGTGAAATCAAAGGAAACGTTGTTATCTCGGCGGTACGTGCTGCTGAGAGCAAGAAACGAGTTTAACAGAAGGTTCAGGACCTTCGTAGCAAACAGATAAAATGTGCCCATGATTTAAGTTCGTTTGATAACATAAGATAGCCGGATCTGAACAGGAGACGGACAATGTACCTTGTACATTGGAAAACGTAAAAGAAAAATCTGTCAGATCCGTATCAACTCCAATTCCATATTTTTTAACGTAGGCTTCCTTCAATGTCCACAGGCGGTAAAACCATTCCCGATTCTCGGAAAGGTCTGCATTGTGGGACTGAAGGAAGTCTTTTTCAGATTCGGAGAGTGCACGGTCAACTAAGACATCCGGATAATATCCGGGAAATTCAGCATCGATCCCGATCGGACGGTCATGAAAGACGCAGGCAGCGAGCTGGTCACAGTGTGTAATGTTAAAACAAATTTCCGGGTGGTCTGGCAGGTATGGTTTGCCATTAGCGTCGGTTTTCAGGGCCTGTTCCAGTTCTTCCGGTGAAAAGGAAAGCTGGAAAAGATCCTGCAATCCCTGAAGCAGAAGCGTATGTCCAAGGTTGTGTTCCTGTGAGCTGATAGCGGAAATGGAGTCAGAAATAGGTGTATAATAAGCGTAATAGATAGTTGGCATAAGTGTTTCCTTTCTGATTTAGAAATCAAAATTCAAATAATACAACGATAAATCTTTTGTATATTATAACCCGTCGGAGAAAGAAAATATAGTGAAATCAGGTGAAAGAGTATGATCTTAAAAAGAGAGTTTGGAGAATTATATTATGAAGTTCGCGGAGAGGGAAAGCCTCTTCTTCTTATACATGGTGTGATTGTGGATGCAAGTCTGTATGAACAGACGGCAGAGATATTATCCAGGTATTATAAAGTGATCTGTTATGATCGGAGAGGATATTCCAGAAGTAAATGTAAAAAAACTCCGGAATTTCGCATGGAAGATCAGGTAAAGGACATTTTGGATATTCTAAACGAGTTGAAAATAGATCGGATCATTGTAACAGGTGCAAGTGCCGGAGCGGTAGTGGGACAATATTTTTTACAGAAATATCCAGAAAAAGTAGAATATTTACTCATGTATGAACCTGCGATGTTAGGAAACATGATGCAGGAAGAGGAGACATTTAAAAACTGGGCAGAAGAAACAGAAGAATTGATCAGAAAGCGAAAGTATAATATGGCATTACTGCGTTTTTCTAAACATATAGGGTATCAGGATCCAAGAAGTCCTCAAAAGTCAGAAGAGGTATCGTTGCGGGAACTGGATAATGTAGAGTATGCATTCAATAAAGAGATTCCTGTACTTTTAAGATATTATCCAGATATAGATAAGATGAACCAACATGCTGATAAGATTACGATTGCAGCAGGAGAAAAGAGCGAAGATTCTGTGTATGTGCAGGCAGCAATCCGGCTGGCCGCGCAAATAGGAAAGAAGGTTGTCTATTACCCGGGAGGGCATAATCTTCCGTATGATCTTCCGTTAGAGTTTGCAATTTGTGTAATAGGGACACTTGCTATAGTGAAAAAATAATCTTTCTTTTTATTTCCGTTTATATATGGCAAATATGCTTTTGTGACAAATACAGAAGTCTGCTATCGTTAAATCAACATAGAAAAGATAGGCGGAGGGTTTTTTTAGATGTCAAAAGTAGAAAGTTATTTGTTGGGCATGGATTGCGGAACAACGAACTTAAAAGCAATTATATTAGGAGAAGATGGAACAGTTGTTGCGGAGGCAAGCAGACCAAGTACCTTTATGGATCTGAAGTCTGATATGCGGGAACAGGATGCAAATGAATGGTGGAGTAATACAGTAGAGATTTTCAAAAGCCTTGTAGAACAGGCGGGACATGATATTGTAAAGAGAATCAGAGGTATTTCCATCAGTTCACATACAGTTACCATGCTTCCGGTGGATGCAGAGGGAAATCCCCTGAGAAATGGGATTACATGTCAGGACAGCCGTTCTATAGAGGAATTGCATTATATTGTAGAGACAATAGGTTATGACAGGTTTGTGAAAATTGTAGGTGGACGGCCTGCAGTTGCATTTCTTCCAAATAAGATTCTATGGTTTAAAAAGCATGAACCGGAATTATTTGCAAAGACAGTGTGTTTCCTTCAGGCAAGTTCCTTTATTAATTACAAGCTGACTGCGAAGATGACGATGGATATCGATCAAGCGACCAGAACACAGTGCATGGATATCAGCACGATGGAATGGTCCAAAGAGATAGGGGATGTTATTGGAGTGGATTTGGATGCAATGCTTCCAAAGCCGAGACTGGTAGATGAAATCATCGGATTTGTAACAGAAGAAGCGGCAGAAGAAACAGGACTGGAAGAAGGGATACCGGTCATTGCAGGCTGCAGTGATGCCATGGCATCAATGCATGCAACAGGCATGAGCCGTCTCGGAGAAGCAGGAGAATCGTCAGGAACCACATCACTTGTATTTGTGGGAAGTGATACGAAGAGTGCACCAGATATTCCGGTTGTCACAAAGCCATGTACTATTGATGGAATGCCATGGATCTTTGATGCACCGATCCAAGCAACTGGTGCATCATTAAAATGGTTTATTGAAAAAATGGCAGCAGAAGAAGTTGCATATGCAAAAGAGCATGATCTTAATATCTATACTTATCTGAATGAACTTGCTCTGGAATCAAAGCCGGGGGCCGGCGGCTTATTCTTCTTCCCATATCTGCTGGGAGAACGGGCACCGCTCTGGAATGAGTATGCAAGAGGTATGTTCATTGGAATGGGCATGGATATGAAGAGAAGCGATCTGGTCCGTGCGGTATTTGAAGGAACGGCTTTTGCACTCAGACATGTCATGGAGACGGTGAAAGAAGCCGGAGCGACAGCAGAATTGCTGCGTATCTGCGGAGGCGGAGCCAAGAGCCGTACATGGTGTCAGATTAAAGCTTCTATGTTGAATATGCCGGTATATGTGATGGATGACAAGTCGGGAGACGTTCCGGTAGGAGATGCACTAATCGTCGGACATAAGCTGGGTGTGTTCCCAGAACTTACAAAAGCAGCTGAGAAGATCGTAAAAGTCAACGAGATTATCGAACCTGTTGAAGAATGGGTAGAAGCCTATGACAAACTGTACCCATACTATGTAGAAATGTATAAGCATCTGGATACAGATCTGAAATCTCTGAAAAATACAGTCGATCAATTATAATAATGTGAAAATAAAACTGCCGGTATAGAAAAAGTGTACCGGCAGTTTATATGTCTTAAGTATTCTTAACTATGCGCCACACTTTACTCACTGTAAAATCAAAAATGCAACAAATTTCGTAAAAAAATATCACCAAAATTTAGACTGTATTCCAAACATTTATTTTAACAAAATTACCTCTTTCCTTTTTGCCTGTTATAGAGTATCATATTACTTGCACAACATCTTGTGCAGAAAAGATGTTAAAAAAACAATATTTAGTAGTATTTGAGGGTGAGCACATACTACATCGGCAATAAAAATAAGAGAGGGATAGACATGAACGCAGAAATAAAGACGAACGTAATTAAGAGAAACGGCGAAGAGGTAGCCTTCGACCTGGAGAAGATCATTAATGCGATCAAGGGTGCAAACAAGGACGTCGACAAACTGCATCGGATGAATGAATATCAGATCATGGCAGTGGCGGACAACGTTGCAAAGAAAATTGAGGAATCCACTCATGCTGTCAATGTAGAAGATATACAGGATATGGTAGAGACCGGAATTATGGAACTGCGCGGCTATGAAGTCGCACAGAAATATGTGCGCTATCGTTATAAAAGAGAACTGATGAGAAAGACGAATACAACAGATAACGGAATTCTTGCACTTCTGGAGCATATGAATGAAGAGGTGAATCAGGAGAACTCTAACAAGAATCCTGTGATCAACTCTACACAGCGTGATTATATGGCCGGAGAAGTAAGTAAGGACTTGTCAAGACGTGTCCTTCTTCCGGAAGAGGTTGTACGTGCGCATGAAGCGGGAATCATTCATTTCCATGATTCCGACTATTTCGCACAGAAAGAGCATAACTGTGACCTGATCAATCTTCAGGATATGCTTCAGAATGGAACTGTCATTAGTGAGACCATGATCGAGAAGCCGCACAGCTTCTTTACAGCATGTAATGTAACGACACAGATCGTTGCACAGGTAGCAAGTAACCAGTACGGCGGACAGTCATTTACACTGGCACATCTGGCACCGTTTGTCGATATCAGCCGTAAGAAGATCCGCAGAAATGTAATCGCAGAGCGTGAAGAATGCGGAGAAGCTTTAGATGAGACAATTATCAATAAGGTGACAGAGCGCCGTTTAAGAGAAGAAGTAAAGAGTGGTATCCAGACAATTCAGTATCAGCTTATCACATTAATGACATGTAACGGTCAGGCACCATTTGTGACGATGTTCATGTATCTGGATGAGGTAGAAGAAGGCAGAACCCGTGATGACCTGGCTATGATCATTGAAGAAGTGATGATTCAGAGAATGCAGGGAGTAAAGAATGAAAAAGGTGTATGGATCACACCGGCATTCCCGAAACTGATCTATGTACTGGATGAGGATAATATTACAGAAGATTCCAAATACTGGCATCTGACAGAACTGGCAGCAAAATGTACCGCAAAACGTATGGTACCGGACTACATCTCAGCCAAAATCATGAAAGAGATGAAGAATGGAGAAGTATATCCTTGTATGGGCTGCCGTTCATTCCTTACTGTAGAAGACAGCCAGAGAAATCCGGACGGAAGCCATAAGTTCTATGGACGTTTTAACCAGGGAGTTGTAACGATCAACTTAGTTGATGTTGCATGTTCATCAGAAGGAGATATGGAGAAATTCTGGAAGATCCTGGATGAGCGTCTGGAATTATGTCACAGAGCACTGAGATGCAGACATGAACGTCTCCAGGGAACGGTTTCCGATGTTGCTCCGATTCTGTGGCAGAACGGTGCACTTGCAAGACTGAAGAAGGGTGAGACGATCGATAAATTATTATTTAATGGTTACTCCACTATTTCGCTTGGATATGCAGGACTTTATGAGATGTGTGTACGTATGCTTGGCAAATCACATACCGATCCCGCAGCAAGACCATTTGCAATGCAGGTAATGCAGAAGTTAAATGATAAATGTGAAGAGTGGAAAAAAGCAGAGAACATCAGCTATTCTGTATACGGAACACCGATGGAATCTACCACATACAAATTTGCAAAATGTCTGCAGAAGCGTTTTGGAATCATCAAGGGTGTAACAGATAAGAATTATATTACGAACAGCTATCATGTACATGTATCAGAGAAGATCGATGCATTCAAGAAACTAAAATTCGAAGCAGATTTCCAGAAGCTTTCACCGGGAGGAGCGATCAGTTACATCGAAGTACCGAATATGCAGAATAATATTCCGGCGGTACTTTCGGTTATGCAGTATATTTACAATAATATTATGTATGCAGAGCTGAATACAAAGAGTGATTACTGTGAATGCTGTGGTTATGACGGAGAGATCCAGATCAAGGAAGATGAAACAGGAAAGCTGATCTGGGAATGCCCGAATTGTGGTAACCAGAATCAGGATAAGTTATTCGTGGCAAGAAGAACCTGTGGATATATCGGAACACAGTTTTGGAATCAGGGACGTACGCAGGAAATCAAGGACAGAGTATTGCATCTGTAACATAAATGAAGATATGTCCAGGTTATATTAACTTGTGATGTTGATAAAGATTATAGCAGGAGTATATCGAAAGATATGCTCCTTTTCTAATTTGTCTATTCTTCGTGTTTAAACATGAATCAAAATAGTATATAATTAATAAATAGCAAATGACGCAAGGGGAAATATAAGAATGGATAAGAAAAAAATGATTGGTGATATCGTGACCAGCATAACCGATAAGGAATTAAAAAAAGACTATTTTTATAATGCGGTGCCACTTGCAGTGATTCTTGGAAAGGATGCTAAAGAAGGGACATTATGGGCAGCATTTGCAAGTTATGCACCGGGATGTAAGATGATAGAAGTTGCAGCTATATGTGATAATACCATACTTGGAAGCGGTAAGAAGGGGATTCTTTTCAGTACAGAAGGAATCTATGGATCTATGTTTAACAAGAATAGGAAACAGGGACCGATAGCCATGCCGATAAAATATGAAGAACTGGATAGTGCCAGACCGAGTCCGAGAGATAAATCAGAGGTAGAACTGGTATTTAAAGGTGGAAGAGTAGAAAAAATATATGTTTATACCTATACGGGATTTGTTATTACTGCATTGAACCGTATCTTAGAAGAACTGAAAAGAGAAAAAGAACGGGAAAAAGAAGAAAAAATCCGCAAAATACAGCAGGAAAAACAACTATATACAGAAACCATATATGAAACGACGAAAAATCCATCGAATGGAATCCGGACCAGTTTTTATGGGATAAGATTTGTGATTGATTTCATGGAGGAAAAAGAGTGTGGGCATCGCAAGTATAAACTAATGGAGGTTATTGAAGAAGAAGATAATCAAATCAGTAATGTACTTGTAGGATGGGATGACAGGGAAGAAAATCCCGTGTACACGACTACCTATTTCTCATATACTCCAAGAGAGGGCTTCATAGATGTGTACAGGCTGAGAGATGAGCTGAAAATGCTGAAACTGGAGTTTGCCTTCCATTATCCGGAGCAGCAGGAAGCATGGAAAACACTGGAAAATGACGAATTCATGTGGGCGATAGGTGAAAATTATCAATACGTGAGAATGGAAGAGAATGTAGAATATCCGATCATTGAGGTAATACATTCCAGAGAGGAATAAAAGGAGACTTTACAAATCATGAATTACGGAAATATAAAAGAATGCGACATCGCAGACGGACCGGGCGTCAGAGTCAGCCTGTTTGTTTCCGGCTGCAGGCATCACTGCAAGGGATGTTTTAATGAGGAGACTTGGAATTTCAACTATGGACAGCCATATACAGAAGAGACGGAAGCGGAAATATTGAATTCGCTGGATTCTAATTTCATTCAAGGATTCACTTTGCTCGGAGGGGAACCGTTCGAGCCGGAGAATCAGGTGGAACTGGTAAAGCTTTTAAAGAAAGTAAGAGAAACATATCCAAAGAAAGATATCTGGTGTTACAGTGGGTATCTTTTTGACCGGGATATGATCCCGGGAGGCTGTGTGCATACGAATGTAACTGACGAAATGCTGTCTTATATCGATGTGCTGGTAGACGGGGAGTTTAAGGAAGCATTAAAGGATGTGACACTGGTGTTCCGGGGAAGCCAGAATCAGAGAATTATTAATGTGCAAGAAAGTAAGAAACAAGGAAAAGTTGTACTTGAAGATTATTGATACTTGGTGATGAGAATATAAAGTATCATGCAATGAAAAATATTATATATAGAAGAAAGATCATAAAGATGTATTATTGCTATGCAGGAAATAAAAAAGCAGGAGATTATTTCTCCTGCCAGATGCGTAACATCTTGATGATCTTTTCTTTTTCCGCAACTGAAAAACCACGGAATACATTGAGCACTTCGTCATTTAACTGGCGCTCTTTTTCATCCAGAGGAGGAAGATCTCTTCCCGCATCCAGAATCGTGTCCACGGATACGTTACAAAGCTTTGAGTAATAAAGAAGAACTCTTAAGTTAAGCTTAGCACGATTGTTCTCGACATTGCTGACGAAAGGAACAGTACAGTTCAGATCTTTTGCTACCTGTTCCTGAGTGATACCGCGTTCACTTCTTAATTGTTTCATTTTTAATCCGACTTTTGAAAAATCTACTTCGTTCATTGCTGGGCTCCTTTGAATTGTAATGTATAACGATATTATATAAGTATATATTATTATAAATCTTGCCAATAATCAATACAGAAAAATTTACTTTTCCTTAAAAAAATAGTATAATTAAAATAACTTATACAAAAGACAGGATGATAAGACTAAAAAGGAGGCAAAAAATATGTTGACATGTATTTATGTAGTTGAGAAGATTGATGGTGACTATGCGGAACTGAGACGTGTGGATGCGCTTGCACAGGATCAGGAAGAAAACAAGGTGATGGCAAGAGCACTACTTCCGGCTGATATTATGGAAGGGAACAAAATTCTATATGAGAATTTACAGTACCGTCTGATCACAGAGTAAGATCAGGGCGGATATATCAATTTTGAATGAGCGTACATATAAAATTGAGATATACAACAAAATAATGAAAAGTAAGAAGTGTAACAGTATAAAAGCGGTTACACTTTTTTTGCGCCCAAAACAATAGACAATCTTGAAAAAATGTCGTATTTCACAAAGAAAACGAGAGGATTTTCTCAAGAAGAAAATCGAAGAAATCGCTGTTTTGTAGAAAAAGAAGGGAATTGAAAAATAAAAATTGTGCATTTTCCTTGTGAAAAAATAAATGGAAATTGGAACTACCATTTCGGCGTGGAAATTTGATGAGAAAAATAAAAAAATTAAGAGAAATAAAAGTAAAAATACACAAAAAAATAATGAAAAATTATGCAAAATAGACAGCGGACAAAACAATTGACATTTTCAAAAAATAGCAGTAAACTAGCAAAAAAATTATGAAGGAAGGGGATAGTACGGAAAAGCTTGTTGAAAGCCTTGTAGAAGAACTTAACTGTGAAACCGTATTTACCATCCCGGTATTTGGAGGAATCGCTGTTGACGAAGGTGTTGTTGTAACTTGGATCATTATGGCGGTTCTTACTATTCTAAGTATAGTATTCGTAAGGAATCTAAGCGTAGAGAAACCGGGAAAGGTACAGCTTATGCTGGAATCAGTAATTGGCTGGGCACAGGATTTCTTTGAAGGTATTATAGGAAAAGAAAACAGGGGATATATTCCATATCTGATGACGGTAGCGCTTTATCTTGCAATATCAAATGTCATCGGGCTGTTAGGATTTAAGCCTCCGACAAAGGACATGAACGTAACAATCGCACTTGCCGTTATGAGTATGTTCGTGATCGAGTGGTCCGGTATCCATAGAAATGGTCTGGTTCACTGGTGCAAACATTTTGCAAAGCCAGTGCCGATCGTAGCACCAATCATGATACTGGAGATCGTAATCCGCCCACTGTCGCTTTGTATGCGACTGTTTGGTAATATGTTAGGCGGGTTTGTAGTCATGGAACTGATCAAACAGGTCGTTCCTTTAATTGTGCCGATACCGTTTAGTTTTTATTTTGATATATTTGACGGATTATTACAGGCATATGTATTCGTATTCTTAACTGCATTATTTATGACAGAAGAGATGGAATAAGGCGAATCAGACATTTACAACATTTAGTATAAGAAAACGTAAGACAAGAAAAGGAGAACAAATTATGAGTGGAACAATTATCGCAATTGGAGCAGGTATCGCAGTACTTACAGGTATCGGAGCCGGTGTTGGTATCGGAATCGCAACAAGCAAAGCAGTAGATGCTATCGCAAGACAGCCGGAAGCAGACGGAAAGATCAGAACATCCCTGATCCTTGGTTGTGCACTTGCAGAGGCAACCGCTATCTACGGTTTCATTATCGCACTTCTGATCGTCCTTCTTTTGAAATAATGTTTGCTGACGATAACAGATTAAAAGAAGGGAAAGGCAGGTAGAGATATATGCTGAGAATAGATTTTAATCTAGTGCTGACGATCATCAACCTGATCGTTCTGTATCTGATTCTCAGAAAGTTCCTGTTTCGCCCGGTCATGGACATTATGGAAAAGCGGGAAAAGATGATTGCAGACGGAATCGGCCACGCGAATGAGGAGCAGGACAAAGCGCATGCTCTGAAGAAACAGTATGAAGATGCATTGAATGGAGCAAAAGAAGAATCCACAAAGATGATCGAACAGGCGAAACTGGATGCAAAACAGGAATACAACCAGATCCTGAACGAGGCTAACGAGAAAGCAGACAAGGTTATGAAGACAGCAAGAGAAAGCCTGAATCAGGAAAGAGAACAGGCCTTTGATGATATGAAGGCACAGGTTGCAGGGCTGGCAATGGATGCTGCGAAGAAGATATTACTTGAGAATGCTGACAACATAAGCGGCGTGAATGCATATGACCAGTTTTTGAAAGATGCAGGTGATTCCCATGACAGCGAAGAATAGAAAAGAAGCAGAGCCGGTATTCTGCCAGGTGGCAGCCCTCCGGTATGCGAAAGTTCTGAATGAACTTGGTATTTCGAAAGAAGCTGTCCTGGAGGCAGGGAATATTTTCGAAAAATCACAGGAATTGAAAGCAGCACTGGTTAATCCAGTGATCACAAAAGAGACAAAACACAATATCATTGATAAAGTATTTTCAGAAGAAATGAGAACATTTCTGAAGGTTGTCTGCGATCATGAAAAGATGACGATCGCAGAACAGATCTTTGCGGCATACGAAGAATTACAGAATCAGGCAGCAGGAGTTAAGACAGTCTATCTTCGTTATACAGCGCTTCCAAGTGAAGAACAAAAAAAGCAGATGGGTGACTTTATCAAGAAGAAATACGGTGCCGGAGACATCAAATGGGTTATGGCAGAAGACAAGGCACTGATCGGCGGATTTATCCTGCAGGTTGACGGAAAAGAATATGACTACAGTGTGCAGGGCCGTCTGAACCGTTTACAGCGGAAATTAACAAATTAACATGGAGGTGAAGGAATTGAGTGCAATCAGCTCAGATGAAATTATCTCTATATTAAAAGAAGAGATAAAGAATTATGACGTAATAAGCAGAGATCAGGAAGTTGGTACTGTCATCTCTGTTGGTGATGGAATCGCCTCCGTATACGGAATCGACCACGCAATGTATGGCGAGATCGTCACATTGGAGACAGGTCTTAAGGGCATGGTACAGGACATCAAGGAAAACGAGATCAGTTGTATCCTGTTCGGAGATGATTCAGAGATCAAACAGGGCACAAAAGTGTGCCGTACAGGTAAAAAAGCAGGTATTCCGGTAGGAGAGGGTTATATCGGAAGGATCGTAGATGCTCTTGGAGCACCGATCGATGGAAAAGGTGAGATCAAAGCAGACGGATACCGTCCGGTAGAGAATGAGGCACCTGGAATCGTTGAACGTAAGTCGGTAAGCGTTCCGCTTGAAACAGGTATCCTTTCTATTGATTCCATGTTCCCAATCGGACGCGGACAGAGAGAGTTGATCATCGGTGACAGGCAGACCGGTAAGACATCTATTGCAACCGATACGATCATCAACCAGAAAGGAAAAGATGTCATCTGTATCTATGTAGCCATCGGACAGAAAGCATCAACTGTAGCAAGACTTGTAAATGATTTAAAAGCACATGACGCACTGGATTACACCACAGTATTCTGCTCAACAGCCAGTGAGTGTGCGCCACTTCAGTATATTGTACCGTATTCGGCAACAGCACTTGCAGAGTATTTCATGTATCAGGGAAAAGATGTATTGATCGTATATGATGATCTTTCTAAACATGCAGTAGCTTACCGTGCCATTTCTCTGTTGCTTGGACGTTCGCCTGGACGAGAAGCTTATCCTGGTGATGTATTCTACTTACATTCAAGACTGCTTGAACGAAGCAGCCGCTTGAGCGAGGAAGCAGGCGGAGGTTCTATCACAGCACTTCCGATCATTGAGACACAGGCAGGAGATGTATCTGCATACATTCCTACGAATGTTATCTCTATCACAGACGGACAGATATTCTTAGAGAGTGACCTGTTCAATGCAGGTATGCGTCCGGCCGTTAACGTTGGTCTTTCTGTATCCCGTGTAGGTGGAGCCGCACAGACAAAGGCAATGAAGAAAGCCAGTGGTAGTGTCCGTATCGACCTGGCACAGGCAAGAGAGATGGAATCATTTACCCAGTTCAGTTCAGACCTTGACGATGCAACAAAGAATCAGCTGAAATACGGAAGCTGTCTGACAGAACTGTTAAAACAGCCTCTGGGACGTCCGTTAAGTCTTCATGAGCAGGTGATCACACTTTGTGTCGCTACGAATAAACTGATGCTTGATATTGACACAAAGAAGATCAAAGAATTCCAGATGGATATGCTTGCATTCTTCGACAGAGAACATAAAGAAATCGGCAAAGCAATCGATGAGAAGAAAGTTCTGGATGATGAACTGAAAGAGCAGATTCTTGCAGCAGCAAAGGAATTCAAGGAAAGAAGATAAGCGGGTGTAGCTATGGCAAATGCAAAAGAGATTAAGGAAAGAATGGCCAGCATCGAAGAGACGAGAAAGATAACAAATGCCATGTATCTGATCTCTTCTTCGAAGATGAAACAGGCCAAGAAAAAGCTTGCTGACACAGAACCTTTCTTCTATGCCATGCAGGCAGAGATCGCCAGAATTTTGCGGCATGTGCCGGATATGCACAGCCAGTTCTTTGATGGCCGTGAGAGTATCCCGGCTGAGGAAAGAAAGATTGGCTATATCGTTGTAACTGCTGATAAAGGACTTGCCGGGGCATATAATCATAACGTGATCAAGGCAACTGAAGAACTGTTAAAGAAACCGGGAAAGCATAAATTATTCGTACTTGGAGAAGCCGGAAGACAGTACTTTGCCAAGAGGGAAGGAATTGAGATGGATACTCAGTTCCGTTATACCGTCCAGAATCCGACATTACACAGATCGAGAATCATTTCTTCGGAGATGGTAGAACAGTTCAGAAATGGAGATTTGGACGAGATCCACATCATATACACACGTATGATCAATGCTATGACAGCGGAGACTGAGGAACAGAAGCTCCTTCCTATGAAGAAGACGACCTTCCTTCCAGAAGATATGCCGGCTCTTGTCGGAACCGGACTGTATCAGGAAGATATGGTGTTCTGGCCATCTACGCACAGTGTAATGGCGAACATTGTTCCGAACTACATCAACGGTATCGTATATGGATGCCTGGTAGAGGCCTACTGCAGTGAGCATAATGCCAGAATGCAGGCAATGCAGAATGCAACAGACAGTGCAACAGATATGCTGAACGAATTAAATATTACTTATAACCGTGTCCGTCAGGCAGACATCACACAGGAATTGACAGAGATCATCGGCGGAGCCAATGCGCAGAAACGGAAGTAAGATACAAAGTTCGCAAATGGCGGAACTGTATACAGAACAAATAATAACCACGAAATAACAAAAAAGAAAGTGGGCAGCAGTAATATGACAAAAGGAAGAATCGTACAGGTCATGGGACCTGTCGTAGACGTAGAATTTAATAGTAGAGAAGAACTTCCATTTATCAAAGATGCCCTGGAAGTAGACAATGGCGGAAAACGTTGCGTCATGGAAGTAGCCCAGCATGTAGGTAACAACATTGCACGTTGTATCATGCTGGCTTCCAGTGAAGGTCTGCAGAAGGGAATGGAAGTTACCGCTACCGGAGCTGGTATCAAAGTGCCGGTAGGTGAGAAGACTCTGGGACGTCTGTTCAATGTACTTGGAGAGACGATCGATAACGGAGAACCAATTAAAGACAGCGAAGAATGGGTTATCCACAGAAAAGCACCAAGCTTTGAAGAACAGAGCCCGGCTGTCGAAGTATTAGAGACAGGGATCAAGGTCATTGACCTTCTGACACCTTATGCGAAAGGTGGTAAGATCGGTCTGTTTGGTGGTGCCGGTGTAGGTAAGACCGTACTGATCCAGGAGCTGATCCATAACATCGCAACAGAACATGGTGGATATTCCATCTTCACCGGTGTCGGAGAGCGTTCCCGTGAAGGTAATGACTTATGGACAGAGATGAGAGAATCAGGTGTACTTGATAAGACAGCTTTGGTATTCGGACAGATGAATGAACCACCTGGATCTCGTATGCGTGTCGCTGAGACAGGACTTACAATGGCAGAATATTTCCGTGATGTAGAGCACCAGAATGTGCTTCTCTTCATCGATAATATCTTCCGTTTCGTACAGGCTGGTTCGGAAGTATCCGCACTTCTCGGACGTATGCCGTCAGCCGTAGGTTATCAGCCGACACTGGCAAACGAAATGGGTGCCCTTCAGGAACGTATCGCTTCTACAAAGAACGGATCTGTAACATCGGTGCAGGCCGTATATGTACCAGCTGATGACTTGACGGACCCGGCTCCTGCAACAACATTCTCACATTTGGATGCAACAACCGTACTTTCCAGAAAGATCGTTGAACAGGGTATCTACCCGGCTGTAGATCCACTGGATTCGACATCCCGTATCCTGGAGCCTGCAGTTGTAGGTGAAGAACATTACCAGGTAGCACGTAAGGTACAGGAGATCCTTCAGAAATACAAAGAATTACAGGACATCATTGCAATCCTTGGTATGGAAGAATTATCCGAGGAGGATAAGCTGACAGTAGCCCGTGCAAGAAAGATCCAGAAATTCCTGTCACAGCCATTCTCAGTGGCTGAGACATTTACCGGTGTTCCTGGAAAATATGTTCCACTGAAAGAGACTGTTCGTGGATTCAAAGCGATCATTGACGGAGAGATGGATGAATATCCGGAAAATGCGTTCTTCAATGTGGGTACGATCGAAGACGTGATCGCGAAGGCGAAGGCAGAAGGAGTGGCTTAGTATGAGCACATTTTCATTGAAAATTATATCCACGGATAAGGTCTTCTACGATGGCAAATGTGAATACCTGGTGATTCCGACTATAGACGGGGAAAAAGGTATTCTGGCTCATCATGAGAACATGGTCATTGCAGTGGAGATCGGAGAACTGCGTTTCCGTAAGCCGGACGGCGAGTGGGTAACAGCAGTTGTATCCAAAGGATTTGCAGAGATTGTGAATAACCGTGCTTCTGTACTGGTCAATACGGCAGAGCGTCCGGAAGACATCGATGTGAAGCGTGCAGAGGAAGCAAAGGAACGAGCCGAAGAGCAGCTTCGTCAGAAGCAGAGCATTCAGGAGTATTATCTGTCACAGGCTTCTATGGCCCGTGCAATGACAAGACTGAAAGCGTCCAGAAACAGACGCGGGGATATCTGATCTGAGAAATTAATAAAAGCTATGATAAAAAGAGCTGTCGTTTTACGAAAATGTATTCGTGAAAACGACAGCTTTTTTTGCGGTGATTTATCTTGTATGCCGCCTGTAGCTTGCAGGTGTCTCTTCATATTTTTCCTGGAATAATTTATAAAAATATCCCTTGTTATGATATCCTACAGAATCAGCAATTTCCTCAATACTCTTATCGGTCGATACAAGCAGATGCTCTGCACGCTCGAGACGGATCTGCTGGAGATAAGCGGAATAGGTGAGCCCGGTCTTACGCTTGATCAGGCGGTTGAAGTAATCTTCCTGATAGTGGAATTCATTTACCAGATCCTGAATGGTGATATCTCTAAAATGTGCCCGGATATAATCTGAGATCTCTTCGAATACGATCCAGTTCATCGTCTGCTTCTGCTCTTTGGAAAGAGAAAAATCATACTGCGTACTTAAGATCCTGAATATGCGGAATAACAGACCTTTTGTGATGTATCGTGATCCGCTGTCCGGCGAATAAGATTCTTTCAAAAGCAATAAAAGACTGTCGTCCAAAGCTTCACTTGCTCCGGCTGATGGACGGAAATGCAGGAATTGCTGGACATCCTTTTGCTTTAATAAGGCAGACTGCAGGAAAGAAAGAATCTTCTGCGGGGTGCTGTTCTCGTTCATGATCTCCGTAAACATATCATTGGCGATTCCAAGAAAAAGAACCACTCCCGACTGGTCTGTCAGACAGTCCTGATGCAGGCAGTTCTTGTCGATCAGGCAGAGTTCTCCTTTTTGGAATACGACATCTTTATTCAGTATCCGCTGATGAAATTCCCCATCTACAACGTAAGAAAGCTCCAGATAATCATGCGTGTGAAGCTGCGTATATTCTCCATCCGAATAAGAATAATGGTAACAGAAATTCTCCGGGGAGGGCATCATTGTTGCATACAGATTACCAGGAGAATCAAAGTTCCAGCATAACAGGAAACTGCGGTCCTGACTGAGTAACGGATAAGTCTTAACTTCCTGGACGGACTTGGAATATTCCGGACAGATAAGTCTTGCGCCTAATTTATGGTTTTCCGGAAGAAGCCGGGCATCAGGTCCTGTGATCCGGCGGCAAAAATCGGATAAATTCATACAAATACCTCCCTGACATCTAGTATGATTATACCATAACAGAGGTCGGAATAGGTAACAATTTTTCCAAAAGTGCAGAGTTTAGAGATTGAGAAAGTAAGTTTGTATTTTTATAATAGAGACATAATAAAGCTGTAGACGAAACAGAAAATTTGAATGAAAAGGAGTAAAAAATATGTTAAAAACAAAAAATTATCAGTTTTGGTTCTGTACAGGATCACAGGATCTTTATGGAGATGAGTGTCTTGCACACGTAGCAGAGCATTCAAAGATTATCGTAGATGCGTTAAATAAATCAGGAAACCTTCCATATGAAGTCGTATGGAAACCAACCATGATTACAAATGAAGTAATCAGAAAGACATTCAACGAAGCGAATACAGATGAGAACTGTGCCGGTGTTATCACATGGATGCATACATTCTCTCCTGCAAAATCATGGATCTTAGGATTACAGGAGTACAGAAAACCATTACTTCACTTACATACACAGTTCAACCGTGAAATTCCATATGACACTATCGACATGGATTTCATGAATGAGAACCAGGCAGCACATGGTGACAGAGAATATGGACACATTTTCAGCCGCTTGAATATGGAGCGTAAAGTTGTTGCAGGATATTGGGAAGATGAAGACGTTCAGAAACAGATCGGATCATGGATGCGTACAGCAGTTGGTGTTGTAGAAAGCAGCCACATCAGAGTTATGCGTGTAGCTGACAATATGAGAAACGTTGCTGTTACAGAAGGTGACAAAGTAGAAGCTCAGATTAAATTCGGATGGGAAGTAGATGCTTATCCTGTAAATGAGATCGTTGAAGCTGTAAATGCTGTATCTCAGGCAGATATTGATACATTAGTAGAAGAGTATTATGACAAATATGATATCCTTCTGGAAGGAAGAGATGAGAAAGAATTCCGTGAGCATGTAGCAGTGCAGGCTGGAATCGAACTTGGATTTGAAAGATTTTTGGACGAGAAGAACTATCAGGCAATCGTAACACACTTCGGAGATCTTGGTGGACTGAAACAGCTTCCGGGACTTGCAATCCAGAGACTGATGGAAAAAGGTTATGGATTTGGAGCAGAAGGTGACTGGAAGACAGCTGCTATGGTACGTGTTATGAAGATCATGACTCAGGGAATGAAGGATGCTAAGGGAACTTCATTCATGGAAGACTATACATACAACCTTGTACCAGGAAAAGAAGGCGTTCTGGAAGCTCATATGCTTGAGGTTTGCCCGACAATCGCAGATGGAAAGATCAGCATTAAAGAGCAGCCACTCAGCATGGGTGACAGAGAAGATCCGGCAAGACTTGTATTCACATCTAAGACCGGACCGGCTGTTGCAACATCTCTGATTGACCTCGGAGACAGATTCCGTCTGATCATCAACGATGTAGACTGCAAGAAGACAGAGAAACCAATGCCAAAACTCCCTGTAGCAACAGCATTCTGGACACCACAGCCGAACTTAAAGGTTGGAACAGAAGCATGGATTCTGGCAGGAGGAGCTCATCATACAGCATTCTCTTATGACTTAACAGCAGAGCAGATGGGTGACTGGGCAGCAAGCATGGGAATCGAAGCCGTATACATTGATAAGGATACAACAATCAGACAGTTCAAGAACGAACTCCTGTGGAACAGTGTTGCATTCCGGAAATAATTGAAATTATCACATAAGCAGTAACATTTCATTTTGCAGGGGATATCAAATAGATATTTCCCTGCAAAAATAGTATAATGGGTAGTATATAAAAAGAAAACTTATAAAAATAATATTAGGAGGAAGCGTACAATGAGTAACATAAAAGAAATCATTGAGAGCGGAAAAGCGTTTCTGGGAATCGAATTCGGTTCTACAAGAATTAAAGCGGTACTGATCGATGAGGAGCACAATCCAATTGCATCCGGAAGCCACACATGGGAGAACCGTTACGAGAACGGACTGTGGACTTACTCTCTGGATGATATCTGGACAGGTCTTCAGGACAGTTACCGTGACATGGCAGAAAATGTACAGAAAGAGTACGGAGTAACAATTAAAAAACTCGGAGCGATCGGATTCAGTGCCATGATGCATGGATATATGGCATTTGACAAAGAAGGAAAGCTTCTTGCACCATTCCAGACATGGAGAAACAGCAATACAGGAAAGGCTTCTGAAGTGCTGGTAGATTTGTTCCGGTACAACATACCACTGAGATGGAGTATTGCGCATCTGTATCAGTGTATCCTGGATAAAGAAGAGCATGTAAAAGATATTGCATTTATGACAACGCTTGCGGGGTATATCCACTGGCAGATGACAGGTGAGAAGGTTCTTGGTGTAGGTGATGCATCCGGAATGTTCCCAATTGATATGAATACAAAAGATTACGATGAAGAGATGATCCAAAAGTTCGATAAACTCATCGAAGGTGAGAACTATCCATGGAAAGTAAAAGAGATCCTTCCTAAAGTTCTGGTAGCAGGAGACGCAGCCGGTATCCTGACAGAAGAAGGAGCAAAGAAACTTGACCCTACAGGCAATCTGGAAGCAGGAATTCCACTTTGTCCTCCGGAAGGAGATGCAGGAACAGGTATGGTAGCTACAAACAGCGTAGCACAGCGTACAAGCAACATTTCCGCAGGTACTTCATTCTTCTCTATGGTTGTCCTTGAGAAGCCTCTGAAAGATTTGCATACAGAGATTGACATGGTTACAACACCTGACGGAAGTCTGGTTGCTATGGTGCATTCCAATAACGGAACCACAGACCTGAATGCATGGGTAAATCTGTTCAAAGAATTCGCAGATTCTATCGGAGCAGACGTGGATATGAACCAGATGTATGGAACACTTTACAATAAAGCACTGGAAGGCGATGCTGACTGCGGCGGAATCCTTTCTTACGGCAACTATGCAGGAGAGCCTATCACAAATGTAGAAAAAGGACGTCCGATGGTAGTAAGAACACCGGAGACAAAATTCACTCTGGCGAACTTCATGAGGTCTCATCTGTACACAGCACTTGGTGTTATCAAAGTCGGAATGGACATCTTAACAAAAGACGAAGGTGTAGAGATCGATACTGTTCTCGGTCATGGAGGACTCTTCAAGACAAAAGGTGTCGGACAGAAGATTTTGGCTGATGCGATCAACACACCGGTCGTAGTTATGGAGACAGCAGGAGAAGGCGGACCATGGGGAATGGCTATCCTGGCTGAGTACATGGTAAAACGTGCAGAAGGTGAGAAACTGGAAGATTATCTGAAGAATAAAGTATTCGGAAGCAATGCCGGAAGCAGAATTGATCCGGATCCGGAAGGCGTAGCAGGATACGAAGCATTTATGGAGACATATAAGAAGGGACTTGACGTAGAGCGTAGAGCTTGTGCTGATCTGTAAAAGCTGTCATATTGTGTAAAAGTAGAGGGGACACGGTGATGTCCCCGTATCTGTTATGATATAGAAGAGGTAAAGGAGATAAGAAAAATGCTGGAAGAATTGAAAAAAGAAGTATATGAAGCAAACATGCTTCTTCCAAAATATGACCTGGTAACATTCACATGGGGAAATGTAAGCGGGATTGACCGTGAAAAAGGACTTTTTGTCATCAAACCAAGCGGAGTCGATTATGACAAATTAACACCGGAAGACATGGTTGTTGTTGATCTTCAGGGAAACAAAGTAGAAGGAGACTTAAATCCATCTTCTGATACAGCGACACACGTAGAACTGTACAACAGATTCCCGAATATTGGCGGCGTTGTGCATACACATTCTCCATGGGCAACAAGCTGGGCTCAGGCAGGAAGAGGAATTCCTTGTTATGGAACTACACATGCAGATTATCTGTACGGAACAGTACCATGTGTAAGAAATCTTACAAAAGAAGAAATTGACGAAGCTTATGAGAAAAATACAGGTGTCCTGATCGCAGACAGATTCGATGAAGATGATCTGGATTATGTTGCAACACCTGCAGTACTCTGCAAGAATCACGGACCATTTACATGGGGCAAGGATGCTCACGAAGCAGTTCATAACGCAGTGGTATTAGAGGAAGTTGCCAAGATGGCAGCAAGATGCGAAATGATCAACCCGGACGTAAAACCTGCACCACAGGAATTACAGGATAAGCATTACTTCAGAAAACATGGAGCAAATGCTTATTATGGACAGCCAGGGAAATAAATGAATTGGTGTTAAAAAAGGATTACAAGAGACACTGCCAGTGATGACAGTGTCTCTTGTAGTCTTGGTATTCATTCGGTTTTATACTGTTGTGAACAGGTCGACAGACTGTCCGGTCATAACTGCCGGTGAATCTGCCAAAAGGTAGATGATTGCTTTTGCAACATCTTTTGAGCTTCCCATCGGGCAGCCGTCCTGTCCTACAGAGTGGTTGTAGACTCTCTGTCCCGGTGTGTCCACGATTCCAGGAGATACGGCATTGCATTTGATTCCGTATTCTTTGGTCTGGATAGCAGTTGTCTTGGTCATGGTTACGATACCGCCTTTTGCAACAGCGTATGCACCCATCTGAGATGCAATACGACCCATTCTTGAAGATACATTTACGATATCTCCTTTTTCTTGTTTTATCATTACAGGTACAACATTTTTAGTTACAAGGAATGGGATTCTCAAGTTTGTTTTGATGATCTGATCCCACTGTTCTTCTGACCATTCCCAGATCTTAATTGCCTGATGTTCGATATTTTTGTAGATCTCTTTTGGGTATCCGCCTGCATTGTTAACGAGAATATCAATTCTTCCGTATTTATCAACAACAGTTTTGACCATGTCGGCAACCTGTTCTCCGTCTGTAAGGTCTCTGGAAAGTGAGATTGCTGTTCCGCCGGCATCTTCGATCATTTTTACTGTTTCATCAAGATCAGACTGTGTTCTTGCTACTGTTACGACAGTGGCACCTTCAGCAGCAATAGCAAGTGCTGCGTCACGTCCGATTCCTTTTCCTGATCCTGTTACGATTGCGATTTTTCCTTCTAATTTACCCATGACATATATCCTCCAAAATTATATTTATACAAGCCTTGCTGTTTCAGCAAAGAACTGAATGTCTGTAGCTTCGATGTAGCTGTTACCGATTTCATGAAGTAGTATGACGTTGAGATTACCGTTCAGATTCTTCTTGTCTAAGGCGATCGCTTCGGTTAATGTCCCAAGAGTGAGACCGCATTCAAAAGGAAGTCCGTAGGTTTTTAAAACCTGCTGGATACGGTCTGCAGTTCCTTTTGGTGTTAATCCTTTTTCCTCGGCAATCATGGTAATCTGATACATGCCAATGGCAACGGCTTCGCCATGACTTTCCCGCTGATAATGGAAATGTTGTTCAATGGTGTGAGCCAGTGTGTGTCCGAAATTCAGTAACATACGCTCACCTGTGTCAAACTGATCATTTTCTACAACCATTCGTTTGATATCTACACAGCGTGTGATGATGGCAGGCAGTTCTTCTTTTAAATCTTCAAAAGAACTGTGTGATTCCAAGGTACTAAATAAATCCGCATCTTTGATGCAGCCGTATTTGATAACCTCTCCCATACCATCGTTGATAAATCGTTCCTTCAGCGTGTTAAGTACCAGTGGATCGATCAGCACCAGTGAAGGCTGATAGAATGCGCCGACCAGATTCTTGCCTTCCGGAAGGTCTACTGCGACTTTTCCACCGACAGAAGAATCAACCTGCGCCAACAGTGAAGTTGGGATCTGTACCAGTCTTACACCTCTTAGATAACTGGAAGCGGCAAATCCTGCAAGATCACCGATGACACCGCCGCCAAGAGCAATGACCAGATCACTTCTGGAAATCTTTGCTTCCAGCATGGCTTTGTAGACTGTCGGAAGTGTCTGGAAATCCTTGGTGGCTTCTCCGTGAGGGAGTACCAGATGATGGCATTCATAATCTGAATCCAGTGTACGGATCAGTGTATCTCCGTATAGAGGAAATACATTATCGTCCGAAATGATCATAATGCGTTTGCCGTGATACATCTTACGGATATAGTTCCCTGCCTGGGACAATATATTATTTTCAATATAAATAGGATAACTGTCTTTTTCCAGATTAACTGTAAGTTTCATTTTAAAGCTCCTGTAAACTATGAGGCTGCATACATTAGATGGATTTTCCGACTACATTTGCAATCTGTGCAACCTGTTTGAGTAATTCGTCGTATTTATTAGGTTTTAATGACTGTGCTCCGTCGCAGAGTGCAGATTCGGGATCGTTGTGTACTTCTATCATCAGTCCGTCTGCTCCGGCGGCTATAGCAGCCATTGCCATGGAATCTACTAACCACCATTTTCCACCTGCATGACTTGGGTCAACGATGATTGGAAGATGTGTCAGTTTACGAAGTACAGGTATACTCTGAAGATCCAGAGTATTTCTTGTATAGCTTTCGAAAGTACGGATTCCACGTTCGCAGAGGATGACATTTTCATTACCGGATGCCATGATGTATTCTGCTGACATGATCCATTCTTCGTAAGTAGCATTCAGACCCCTTTTTAAGAGGATTGGACGATCAAGCTGCCCCAATTCTTTTAACAGGTCGAAGTTCTGCATATTACGTGCACCGATCTGGATAAGATCTACTTTTTCGTTAAATACATCAAGGTATTTGTCGGACATCAGTTCAGTTACGATCGGAAGACCGGTCTCTTCTTTAACTGCGGTTAAGATATCAAGACCTTCAAGCCCGAGTCCCTGGAATGAATAAGGGCTTGTTCTTGGCTTGAATGCACCTCCGCGGAGTAAGTTGGCTCCGGAAGCTTTTGCTGCCCGGGCAATTTCAAGAACCTGTTCGTATGATTCTACGGAACAAGGACCGGCGATCATTGCAAGATTGTCTCCGCCGACTTTTACGCCGGATACATTGATAATGGAATCTTCCGGATGGAATGCACGGTTAGCTAATTTGTACGGTTCCTGTACATGCATAACTTTATCAACTGCAGAATCAATCTCGAATAATTTGGAATCAACTTTGGCTGTGTCACCGATACAGCCGATCACTGTCATCTCCTTGCCTTGTACAATATGTGTGTCAAGACCTCTCTTTTTGACCATGTTCTCAACACGAGAAACATCATCTTTTGTAGTATATGGTTTTAATACGATAATCATAATTAATATCCTCCAATATGTATGATCATTGTGCCTGTGTGATATTTTCTTTCTCGTGTGAATCTGTTGTGGTCGCACTGTAAAATATTCGCACTGCAAAACTTTAAATACTTAAAGTATAAAACTAATGATATATTAACGCAATGGAATTTGATTGTCAATACTTTTATTGGATAAATTCTTTCATTTTTTTAAAAGTGTGTTAGACTAAAATTGTATAGTAAAAAGGGAGTGGGAAAATGGTAAATGTATGGGCAGCAGATATTACACCACTATTAATAGAAGAAATATATCGTGCATATTATAACAGGGTGCCAAAGTGGAGAAAGGAAAAAGCGGATAAGCTGCGGAATGTGGCAGACCGTGCAAGGAGTGTCGGTGCATGGATCTTATGGGAGAAGATACAAGAGATGACCGGACTTCAGGAAGATGCTGTATTCAATCTGTCGCATTCGGGAAAGTATGTATTGTGCGCCTGCAGTGACCGGGAAGGCGTGCAGGTCGGATGTGATGTGGAGATGACGGGAGCATTAAGGATGTCAGTAGCTGAACGCTATTTCTGTCCATCAGAATGTAAGATCATCCGTGCAGGTGCGGATGAAAAAGAACAGGCAGAATGGTTCTACCGTTTCTGGGTATTAAAAGAAAGCTTTATGAAAGCCACCAGGAGGGGCATGGGACTGGATATGCGGACATATGAATTTGCCTGGAGGCCGGATGGCATACCATATATGAGAAAGCAGCCGGATGAATATCCCGGGATCTACCTGTGCAGGGAATATGAATTGAAGCAGGGGGATGCAAGAGCCGCAGTGATTACGACAGATGATGAAATCGGGGGGAGATTACAAGAAGTCAGACTTGCTTAAAAAGGGGTGTATGAACATGAGACAGTTAAAGACGAAATGGGCAGACAATATAAATGAAAAGAATGTATTAGGGGAATATCCAAGACCATTGATGCGCCGGAAAAGTTATGTGAATCTGAACGGTGTGTGGAAATATGCAATAAAAGACACAAAAGGATTTCCAAAGAAAATGAACGGAGACATATTGGTCCCGTTTTCACCGGAGGCAGCACTGTCGGGAGTCGGAAGACAGTTAAAGCCGGATGAGTTTTTATGGTATAAAAGGAGTCTTCCGGAAGAGATAAGACCAGAAGCAGGAAGCCGCTGGCTGCTTCATTTCGGAGCTGTGGATCAGTGTGCAGTTGTCTATGTAAATGGAAAGAAACAAGGAAAACATGTGGGCGGATATCTGCCGTTTTCATTCGATGTTACGGATGCATTGCAAGAAGAAAGAAATATACTGACAATAAAAGTAAAAGATTATTCCGATACATATTATTACAGCAGGGGAAAACAGAAATTAGAAAATGGCGGGATGTTCTATACGGCGCAAAGTGGAATCTGGCAAACGGTATGGATGGAAAAGGTTCCGGAGTATCACATCAAAGATCTGAAGATCACACCGCTTTATGATCAGTCTTCCGTTATGATACAGCTGGAAGATGCCGCCGGAAGAAAAGATATCGACTATGATGTGACGGTAACGGCAAGAACGATGTGGCCGTTAAAAACTGCCGGTAGGACAGGGAGACCATGTATGGTGAGAATTCCGCATATGAGAAACTGGAGTCCGGAGGATCCGTTTTTATATGATGTGCATATAAAGATGGGGAATGATTCGGTAGAGAGTTATTTTGCCATGCGTAAGATAGAAGTGAAGAATGACAAAAACGGAATCCCGAGGATCTTTTTGAACAACAAACCATATTTTCAAAAAGGAGTTCTGGATCAGGGATACTGGCCGGACGGCTTGTATACACCACCGTGTGATGAAGCAATGATCTATGATATCCAGAAGATGAAGGATCTGGGGTTTAATATGATCCGGAAGCATATCAAGATAGAACCGCAGAGATGGTATTATCATTGTGACCGGATTGGCATGCTGGTATGGCAGGATATGGTGAATGGAGGACGTGAATATAAGAGCTGGTATGTTACCTGGCTGGCAACAGCTATGGAAGGAACACATATCCGTGCAAAGGATACAAGGCTGCATCTGATGGGACGTCAGGATCCGACCGGACAGAAACAGTTTGAAAGTGAAATGAAAGAAACGATCCGGCGGTTATATAATCATCCGTCCGTTGTGACATGGGTGATATTTAATGAGGGCTGGGGACAATTCAAGACGAGGAAGATGACAGACATTGCTCTGGCAGAAGATCATACCAGATTGATTGATTCTGCAAGCGGATGGTTTGATCAGGGATGTGGGGATATCAAAAGTATTCATGATTATTTCTTCCCGTTGAATATCACACCGGAAAAGCGGGTGACAGCGCTTACCGAATTCGGGGGATACTCGCTTCAGATTCCGAAGCACAGTATGTATGAAAAAGATATTTACGGATATAAGATATTTAAAAGAAAAAAAGATCTCAGCAGAGCGTATGAAAAATTGATAAAAAAACTCGTTATCCCGAATATCAGCAGGGGGTTAAGTGCGACGGTCTATACGCAATTATCGGATATAGAAGAAGAGGTAAATGGAATTCTTTCTTATGACAGAAAAATAGTAAAAATCGATGAAAATGTGGTGAGGGAATGGAACGAAAAACTTCATTTTTAACCGGAAATTCAGGGAAAATTGATGAGTTGCGTAGTTGACGTGATTTCGGTGATTTGTTAGAATATAAAAGGGAAAAATAAAGATTTATCAAGATAGAAAATTGTTTACAAAACCATAAAAAAACACATGAGGAGAGTATGGGAGCGTAAGAATAATTAAGGAGGAAGACGATGTTGGAATTAACATTTGGAGAACAGGTCAAGATCATTCTGAGCCGTAAAGGAATGACCATCAAAGAACTTGCAGAAAAGATAGAAAAACAGACAGGAAAAAAGATGTCGCGCCAGAACCTGACACAACGTCTCGGAAGAGATAATTTCCAGGAGCAGGATATGCGTATGATCGCAAAGATTCTGGAATGCCCGTTCTATTTAGATATATTAGAAGAACATGAAGACCGCACAGAGAAACCGGTGAAAGAACAGAAAGCTGCAGAACCGGAACAGAAAGAGGCACCTACAAGAGCGGAAGAAAGGGATATTACGATTGGAGAACTGGTCGATATTCATAAAGAATTAGATGCGATTGAGAAGAAGAAAAGCAAGAAAAAAGCAAAGAAAGTTGTAGAAGAGAATCCGGAATATGTCCAGGAGACGATTTTTGACTTCTTTGTGAATGAGAAAGCAGAAGAGCCGGAAGTAGAAGAAGAGCCGGAAGTAGAAGAAGAGCCGGAAGTGGAAGCAGAGCCGGAAGTAGAAACAGAGGCGGAAGTGGAAGCAGAGCCAGTATATGAAGAAGCAGAGCCGGAGTATGCAGAAGAGCCGGTATATGAAGAAGCAGAGCCGGAGTATGAGGAAGAGCCGGCATATGAAGAAGCAGAGCCGGAGTATGAGGAAGAGCTGGAAGTAGAAGAGCCGGAAGTAGAAGAACCGGAACCAAAGAAGACTGAGACAGAGAAGAAGGCACATGGATGGAGAGCATTTTTCGGAATCCATAAAAAGCATGAAGAACCGGTGAAAGAAGAAAAAGAGGAAGAAAAACCGGAAATCCAATATCATGAATTTGATTATTCGGAAGATGGAGAATCAGGCGAACTTGCAGAAGAGTTTCTTCCAGATGAACCTGAGGAAGCAGAGACATATGCCGCAGAGACAGAAACGGCTGCTTATGAAAATGCAGAACAGTTAAATACGAACTATGATGCAGGACATCAGAACAGGTATGCACAGGAGAATGAAGAGGATTTATTTACATCAACGGAAGAGGATCTTGAGAAAGGGGAACTTAACCCTTATACCGGACATGAATATGAATCGAACAGTGTAAGAATGCATCCGAACCGGATCGGCTATGTGCAGGTATATGACCGTGGAACTCATCAGTGGACAGATATGACGGAGTGGGCGTTTCTCGGATATCAGGAGCGTAAGAAAGCGTTACTTGGCAAAGATTATGAGCCGCCGATCTATCTGGATTAATGGAAAATGAACTTAAGAAAGTAATGCTGTAAATAAGGTGTTCAGCCGGAGATCCGGCTGGACACTTTTTGACAAAAAGGAGGATGTAAAATGGAGTGGACAAGACTTTTATCGACAAAGAGACAAAGGCCGGGCAGACATCAGGATGTACGTTCCGCCGATACCGATCTGAGAAGCGAATTTGAAAAGGATTACCACAGGATCATCGGAAGTGCATCATTTCGGAGACTTCAGGACAAGACACAGGTATTTCCATTAGATAAAAGTGATTTTATTCGGACCAGGCTGACCCATTCTATGGAGGTATCATCGCTGGCAAAATCGCTGGGACAGAATATCGGCGAAAGCATACTGGCACATAAGAAAGATACAAGTTTCACTCCGGGGATGAAAGAAGATATTTGCAATATTCTTCAGTGTGCAGGACTGATTCATGACATTGGAAATCCTCCGTTCGGACATTATGGGGAGTTTGCGATCAGAGAGTGGTTTGAACGGAATCTTCCGGTGTTAAAATATCACGGAACACCGATAGAAGAATTGCTGGAAGAACAGATGAGGGAAGATTTTTATCATTTTGAAGGAAATGCACAGGCGCTCAGGCTGGTGAGTAAGCTTCATTTCCTGGTAGATGAAAATGGAATGAATCTTACCTATGCGCTTTTAAACACAATTATAAAATATCCGGTGGCATCTACACAGATCCGGCCAAAGTCCGGGGATATCCGTGAAAAAAAGATGGGATATTATTATGCGGACCGGGAGTTATTCGAAGATATCGTGATGGAGACAGGGACGGGAAATTGCAGACATCCTCTGACATTTATTCTGGAGGCAGCAGATGATATTGCATATAAAACGGCAGATATCGAAGATGCATTTGTGAAAGGGTTCATTACTTATCACAGTCTGCGGGATGAATTGCGGAAGCTTCAAAACAGGGAAAAGAAGCTGGCAGTTCCGGAACAGGCGGAATGGAATAGATTCCGGCCGGCAGATAAACTGGTGGAATTATATGAACGTGCAAAGAAAAATGGAGTAGATAACCCCGGAGATTATGCAGTGAAAAACTGGATCGTAAAGGCACAGGGATTTCTGATCGGATATGCAACATCTGGATTTACTTCTCATTACGATGAGATTATGAATGGAGTATATAAAACGGATTTATTCGCAGATACACCGGCGGAAGGACTTGTAAAATTACTTGGAGAGATTGCATGCAAATGTGTGTTTAAGTCAGAAACAATCTACCGGATGGAAGTGAAGGAAGCAGTGATGCTTGACAATCTGATGGACCGCTTCATGGGTGCGATAATTAAATATGATGATCCGGCACAGAAACTGAATTCTATAGAAGAACGGCTGGTTTCGTTTATTTCCAATAATTACAAAAAAGCATACCGCTATCATGCGGAGGGACAGCCAGACATTTACCGGTTGTATCTGAGATTATTACTGGTTACGGACTATATCTGCGGAATGACCGACAGCTATGCGAAGAGGTTGTATCAGGAATTGAATGCGATTATGGCATAAAAGAGAATATTTCAGAATAGATTGTGATAAATAGCCGTAAACAGGAGTGGGTATTTTGAGACGGTTTATCCGATATCTGTATGAATACGAACAAGAGAAGAAGATGCGGAATGTAGGCTTCGTAAAAATAGAACAGGATATGGAACAGTGTGTGATCCATGTACACGGAAAAGGATTCCGGATGGAAGAAGACGCAAAGGGACTGGAAGTATATTTGTTCTGGAATCAGGATGAAAAATGTACCGGAATCAATATGGGAGTGACAGAGCCGCCGTCTCCCGGACTGAATTATCAATTGTGTTATACACCGGAAGATATGGGGGAGAAAGAAAATTATGGTCTGGTCAACGGAATTATTTTGAAAGACATAAGCGGGCACTGTTATGCTGCAGTGTGGAATGACGATGCGGTAAATATCTGTCAGATGGAAAAGTGGGAGATGGCGGAGGAAGAGACGCATGAAAAAGAAAAGAGTAATGCAGAGGCTTCAGAGGAACAGGAAGTAAAGGAATGTGGGAAAAGATACAAAGTCAGAAAAATCCAACGGAAAGATATGGTATGTCTTCCGAGATGTGAATGGAAGCATGCGAACAATAGTTTTCTGGTTCATGGATATTATAATTATCATCACCTGATATTGACAGTCTGTGATGGTCAGTTAAAATTAGGAGTACCTGGAGTATATCATCCACAGGAAGCAAAAGCAGCAGAAAGTTTTGGGTTTCCGGAATTTCTGCCGTTTGAGGAGACCGGACTTGCGCTTACGGAAGAAGAAACGAATGACAGAGAGACATTCGGATACTGGTGCAGAGATGTCCGCGGATCGGAAGACTGCGCAGATATACAAAGAAAAATATAATCAGATGGAGTGTGGAAATGCAAAGTACAGATGAAAAATATATGAAAGAAGCAATCAAACAGGCGAAAAAAGCTTATGCGATCGGAGAAGTACCGATCGGGTGTGTGATTGTGTATCAGGATAAGATCATAGGAAGAGGGTACAACCGGAGAACGATTGACAACAATACCCTGGCACATGCGGAACTGGCTGCGATCAGAAAAGCAAGCAGGAAAATGAATGACTGGAGATTGGAAGATTGTACGATGTATGTGACACTGGAGCCTTGCCAGATGTGTTCCGGTGCAATCGTACAGTCCCGGATGACAAGGGTGGTAGTCGGTTGTATGAATCCAAAAGCCGGTTGTGCGGGATCTATCTTAAATCTTTTGGATATGCCGGAATTTAACCATCAGGTGGAATTGACGACAGGAGTCATGGAAGAAGAATGCAGCCAGATGATGAAATCATTTTTTAAAGAATTAAGAGAGGCAAGGAAGAAGAAAAAGCAACTGGAAAAAGAGCAGACAGAGGAAATATAAGAGACAGGTGACCAGATGAATGAAAAGACGGTAGGAATGCTGATCGGTAAGAAGAATGTATATGAATATCCGGAACTTTCCAATGCAGTTACCTGTATGAATTATGTAAACAAAGAGACCGAGATACCGCCGGTACTGATGATGCACGGACTTGCAGATGACAAAGCATGGAGATCCGGCATTCTGGACAGAGAAGAATAATTTGGTATAATATAAAAAAATATCCACATGCGGGAAACTGCAGTGGATATTTTTAATATCTGTTTATTTTATTATGTGCATTGCGCTTCGAACGAGCCTTCACAGACGTTACCTTAGTAGTTAACTCAGCCCAGGCACCCTTACGGCACCCGGAAGATTCCACTTAATGCTGCTTCATTCCTGACCTGACATGGTTCATGGAGTTCCGTCGCGTAAGACCCAAACATCAACGCCACTTTCCAAGGGCAGCTCTGCAAAAACAAGCCCTCTGCGCAATATCACCCCTGCTATAGCGGATTGCAGGTGCAAGGTACCGCTAACACCCCGGCTGCACAGCTCAATATTTTAACGTGTTCCGGACAAAAAGTCAATGGAAATGTTGTAAAAAAGACGATACCAATTTATAATACCTAGATATATGAGAATTTATCTTATCCGGTATATGACCGGAGGAGAGATTCTGATCTGGAGGAAAGCATAATGAAGATATTATTGGCAGCAGTCAATGCAAAATATATACATTCCAATCTAGCGGTCTACAGTCTGAAAGCCTATGCCGAAGATCCGGCGGTGGAGATCGGGGAGTACACGATCAATCAGCAGAAGGATGATATCCTGATGGATATCTATAAGAGAAAACCGGACATCCTTTGCCTTTCCTGCTATATCTGGAACCTGGATTATATAGAGGAGATTGTGTTGGAAATCGGAAAATTACGACCGGATATGCCAATCTGGCTTGGTGGTCCGGAAGTTTCCTATGATGCGCAGGATGTGTTAAGACGTCTACCGTGTGTCAAAGGTGTAATGAAAGGGGAAGGAGAGAAGACATTTAAAGAAATTTGCCGGATATACCGAAATGAATTCGAAAAAAAGAAAGAGAATGTGGATAACTCCTGGAAAAAATCAGAGAGTGTGGATAACCAGTTAAAAAATGTTATAGGCATTACTTTCCGGACAGAAGAAAATGAAATCATCGATAAACCATGGCGGCCGATCATGGATTTAAGTGAGGTTCCGTTTGTCTACGACCACATAGAAGATTTTGAACACAAAATTATCTATTATGAGACAAGCAGAGGCTGTCCATTTTCCTGCAGCTACTGTCTGTCTTCGGTAGACAAGCGCCTGCGGTTCAGAGATATAGAACTGGTAAAGAAGGAACTGCAGTTTTTCCTGGACCATAATGTTCCGCAGGTGAAATTCGTCGATCGTACATTTAACTGTAAGCACGATCACAGTATTGCAATCTGGAAATATATCATGGAGCATGATAATGGAATCACGAATTTCCATTTTGAGATTGCGGCAGATATTCTGAATGAGGAAGAACTGGAATTGTTAGAACAGATGCGCCCCGGACTGGTACAGCTTGAAATAGGTGTGCAGTCAACAAATCCGAAGACGATTAAAGAGATCCACAGAGTTATGGATTTTGAAAAAGTATCCAGAATCGTGAGGAGAATCCAGGAGAGAGGAAATGTACACGAACATCTGGATCTGATTGCGGGACTTCCATACGAAGATGTGGAAAGCTTCGCACATTCTTTTGATGATGTCTATGCATTAAAACCAGAACAACTCCAGTTAGGATTCCTGAAAGTGCTGAAAGGATCATTTATGCAGGAACATCAGAAGGAATATGGAATTGTGCACAAAGCGCATCCACCGTATGAAGTACTTTATACAAAATGGATTTCTTATGAAGATGTATTGAGGCTGAAAGGCGTGGAAGAGATGGTAGAAGTGTATTATAACAGCCGTCAATTCACGAACACGATGGAAGAACTGGAAAAAGAATATGATTCTGCATTTGATATGTATGACCGGCTTGCCGCTTATTATGAAGAAAATGATTATAATTCAGTTCAGCACAAGCGGAGTGCAAGATATGAGATCCTGTTAAATTATGTGAGAAAATATCACAAAGAAAAAGAAGATTTATTCCGGGAAGTGCTCACTTATGATTATTATCTGCGTGAAAATGCAAAGAGCCGTCCAGGATTTGCCGGAGAATATCCGGTAACGAAAGATGCTGCAAGAGCATTTTATGAGACAGAAGAGGAGACGCATGAGTACCTTCCAAATTATGGAAAATACGACAGAAATCAGATGCGTAAAATGACGCATCTGGAATATTTCAAACTGACAGATACATATATTTTATTTGACTATCAGAACAGAAATCCGCTGAATCAGGAGGCAAGAGTCTGTAAGATAGAGAAAATTAAATTATGAAAAGGGCGTACGATCTGCAGTGCAAGAAGTCCGAAATGTGAGGATTGTTTCTTGCAAAAATATTGTAAAGAGTATAAAATGTAGAGAAATACGTTACTGTTTACGTAAAAATTGATAAGAATGAGAAGAAGTAGTAACGAAAATATAATCAAAGAAGGTAGAAGAATGAATTTCAACAATAAAAGAACAAGAAGAATTGTATCAATTGTTGTGCTTATCGTCATCATTGCCATGGTAGCAACGATGATTATTCCGTATCTTGTATAAAAATAAAAGGGGAACATAATAAACATGAAGTTAGAGACACAGACAGAACAGCTTATAAGCGAAACAGTTACCGTCTACGGTTTATCTCCGCAGATCGGTGTCCATGCACTTGCACAGACTGTGAACGCACTGGCGGCACAGGGTGCAGTGTTCTCTGTCTGCCCTGATATAACAGAGGATGAGGAGCAGGAAGCGGATATCCGGAGTGAGGATATGCAGGATACGCATGAACCATCTGCAGGCATTAGTGTACAGATCGCCTATCCGGAATACGTGTTCAAATCCAGAATCCACAAGATTGAAAAGCTTCTCAAAAAAGCATGCAAAAAGTATAATATCATGCTTGCAGGAGTACAGGCATCTGTCAATCCGGCGGTTCGGGCGATCGCAGTGACGGTTACAGGAATCGCAAAGGCTCCAAAGGAAGAAGCATGGAACCGGGAAACCGCACGAGCCTGTAAGGATATTGTGTTCGCAGGGCATGCAGGAATGGATGGTATGCTCCGGATCACGGAAGAAAAAGAACAGGAACTTAAGACTCGTTTTGCGCCGGTTTTCATGAAGCAGATAAAGTCATACGGACAGCAGATATTTGCTCCAAAAGAAATCGAAGCCGCAAAAGCCGGGGGCGCATTTGTCGTACGTCAGGTCGCAGATGGCGGGATCTTGGCAGCACTGTGGAATCTGGCACTGGAATTAGAGCAGGGACTAGATCTTGATATGAAGAAAATCAGTATTTTACAGGAAACGATCGAGGTATGTGAACATTTCCGGCTGAATCCATATCAGATGATATCTACAGGAAGTTTTCTGGCTGTGACTGACAATGGGGAAGTACTGGCAGATGCGCTGAACAATCAGGGGATTACAGCAGCAGTAATCGGACATACAACAGACAACAACGATAAGATCTTAAGAAATGGAGAAGAGATGCGTTATATCGACCGTCCGGCTCCGGATGAGATCTTGAAGCTATATAGCGGAGGTATGAATGATGGAAGAATTAAGAAAGCAGATACTCCTGTATCTGGAGAAGCATAGCAGGGTGGACCTCGGAGAACTGGCAGTTCTTCTTGGAACCGACGAAGTAACCGTAGCAAATGAGATTTCTGCCATGGAAAGAGCAAAGATCATCTGTGGCTATCATACACTGATCGACTGGGATAAGACAGGAACAGAGTATGTGAATGCCCTGATCGAAGTAAAAGTAACACCACAGCGTGACACGGGATTTGATAAGACAGCAGAACGGATCTGTAATTATCCGGAAGTATCAGCCGTATATCTGATCTCCGGTGATTTTGATATGATGGTTCTGATCGAAGGCAAGACTTTGCAGGAAGTGTCAAGGTTTGTATCAAGTAAATTATCACCGATCGAAGATGTCACAGGAACCAGTACACAGTTCGTACTGAAGAAATATAAGGATCACGGAACAATCATGTTCGGACAGAAAAAAACAGAAAGGATGCTTGTAACACCATGATGAGAAATCCATTATCTAAGAAAATCACAGGCATCGAACCATCTGGAATCCGTAAATTCTTTGATCTGGTAAGTGAGATGCCTGACGCAATATCCCTTGGTGTAGGAGAACCTGATTTTGACACACCATGGAGAATCAGAGAGGAAGGTATCTACACCCTGGAACAGGGCAAGACTTTCTATACATCGAATGCAGGTCTTAAAGATCTGAAGATCGAGATCAGCAAATATCTGGAACGTAAGATACATGTAGAATATGACCCGGATCATGAGATCATGGTGACGGTCGGAGGAAGTGAAGGAATCGATGTGGCACTGCGCGCAATGCTGGATTTGGGAGATGAAGTCCTGATCCCGCAGCCGAGCTATGTATCGTATGTACCGTGTACCATTCTGGCAGACGGTAATCCGGTTATCATTCCGCTTCAGGAAAAGAACGAATTCAAACTGACGGCAGAAGAACTGGAGGCAGCAATCACGCCAAAGACAAAAATGTTAGTCATGCCATTCCCGAACAACCCGACAGGATCAATCATGACAAAAGAAGATCTGGAGCCAATTGCGGAAGTTGTGAAAAGACATGACCTGTATGTGCTTTCGGATGAGATTTACTCCGAACTTACATACAAGACAGAGCATGTGTCTATTGCATCTCTTCCGGGAATGCAGGAAAGAACACTGGTAATCAACGGATTTTCCAAAGGATTTGCCATGACGGGATGGAGACTTGGTTATATCTGCGGACCGTCTGTGATCATAGAACAGATGTTGAAGATCCATCAGTTTGCAATCATGTGTGCGCCGACCAACAGCCAGTACGCAGCCATCGAAGGCTTGCGTCACTGCGAAGATGAAGTGCAGCAGATGAGAAATGCATACAACCAGAGAAGAAGATATCTGGTAAATGAATTTGCGAAGATGAAGCTGGAATGCTTCGAGCCATTCGGTGCATTTTATATCTTCCCAAGTATCAAAGAATTCGGTATGACTTCCGAAGAATTTGCAATGCGTTTCCTGGAAGAGGAGAAGGTTGCGGTCGTACCGGGAAGTGCGTTTGGTGAGAGTGGGGAAGGGTTCCTGCGTGTATCGTATGCGTACTCACTGGAAGATCTGAAAGAAGCGATCGGAAGACTCAGTCGGTTTGTTGAGAGACTGAGAAGCCAGAAGTAAGGCGGACAGACAGGAGAGAAGCCGTTAGATAGGATCTGAACGGAAGCAAAGTGTAAAATATTAAAAAAGATGATATAAGAATAGAAGCCGTTGAGGAATGTAAAAAAGTAATTCTTCAGCGGCTTTTGTTATCGCTATGCAGCTTCTGTGGATATCAGAAAATACAGAATGAAATTGTATAATCCGGAATTTACTTTTACATTTTACGCACATTTTTCGAAAAAATCTTGACTTGGAGCAAACTCCAAGTGCTATAGTAAGGAACGGATAGTAATAAATCATGAATGAAATGAGAATAATGAATGTGGCAGTTCACAAAAATACCTGAGAGCTGCAACAAAAGATCAGAAAGGTGGTGTCTGAATTGACGATAAAAGAAGTAAGTGAAACATATGACATTTCCGCTGATACCTTGCGTTACTATGAACGCATCGGCATGATACCGGAAGTAACACGTACGGCAGGCGGAATCAGAGACTATCAGGAATCAGACCTTGGATGGGTGGAGCTTGTGATCTGTATGAGAAAAGCAGGACTTCCCGTGGAGGCACTGATCGAGTATGTAAAATTATATCAGCAGGGCGATGAGACATTTGAAGCAAGACTTCAGCTTCTTTCGGAAGAAAGAGAGAAGTTGGAAGAGCAGAAAGCGCAGATAGAGTCAGCGATCAACCGGTTGAATCACAAAATTTCCAAATACGAAGAAGCAGTAAAGACAGGAGTATTAAACTGGGAGGAGAATAGTTCATGTATATAGAAAAGATTAACGGACCAGAAGACGTAAAGAAATTAACCGTAGACGAGATGACCGTAATGGCAGGTGAGATGAGAGAAGCACTGTTAAAGAGAGCCAGTATCCACGGCGGACACTTCGGACCAAACTTCGGTATGGTAGAGGCAACGATCGCACTGCATTATGTATTCGAGTCACCAAAAGACAAGATTGTATATGACGTATCACACCAGACCTATCCGCACAAGATGCTGACAGGAAGAAAGAAGGCATATCTTTATGAAGAACATTACGATGATGTGTCCGGCTACAGCAATCCAAATGAAAGTGTACACGATCATTTCACTGTAGGTCATACATCTACATCCGTCAGCCTTGCGTGTGGACTTGCAAAAGCAAGAGACCTGAAAGGGGAAGAAGGAAATGTGATCGCAGTGATCGGTGACGGTTCCTTAAGCGGCGGTGAAGCACTGGAAGGACTGGACTATGCAGTAGAATTAGACGGAAATCTGATCATCATTGTAAATGACAATGATATGTCCATCGCAGAAAACCACGGCGGATTATATGGCAACTTAAAATTACTCCGTGAGACAAACGGACAGGCAGAATGCAACCTGTTCAAAGCTATGGGATTAGATTACATTTACGTGGATCACGGAAATGACGTCGGAGAGCTGATCGAAGCATTCCAGAGTGTCAAAGACAGCAAGAAACCCGTTGTTGTGCATATCAATACCTTAAAGGGAAAAGGTTATGCACCGGCAGAGCAGAACAAAGAAGTATGGCATTATAACGGACCATTTCATATCGAGACAGGTGAACCGTTATACGAAATGACAGAAGAAGACTACTCAGACATTTCCCTGAATTATCTTCTGGACAAGATGAAAAAAGATCCTGCAGTAGTAGCGATCACATCCGGAACCCCGACCGTTATGGGATTCACAGAAGATAAGAGGAAAGAAGCAGGAAAGCAGTTTGTAGATGTCGGTATCGCGGAAGAGACAGCCGTAGCACTTGCTTCCGGAATTGCCGCAAATGGCGGAAAACCGGTTTATGGAGTATACAGTACATTTGTACAGAGGACTTATGACCAGATCGCACAGGATCTCTGCATCAACAACAGCCCGGCAACTATTGTAACATTCTGTGGTTCGGTATACGGAATGAATGATGTGACACACCTTGGACTATATGACATCCCGATGATGGCCAATATTCCGAATCTGGTATACCTTGCTCCGACAACCAAGGAAGAGTACCTGGCAATGCTTGACTGGAGTATCGAGCAGAATGAGTATCCGGTAGGAATCAGACTTCCGGGCGGCAGTGTGATCTCTGACGGAAAAGAGATTACAAAAGACTTCGGAGACCTGAACAAATACGAAGTAACTCAGAAAGGTTCTAAGGTTGCAGTGATTGGACTTGGAACATTCTACGGACTTGGCAAAGAAGTTGCAGAAGAGCTCAAGAAAGTGATCGGAACAGATGCAACGGTGATCAATCCATATTATATTACAGGTATTGATGCAGAACTTCTGGAAGAGCTTAAGAAAGACCATGATGTTGTCATTACTCTGGAAGATGGTATCCTTGACGGCGGATTCGGTGAGAAGATCGCAAGATTCTATGGAGATTCCGATATGAAGGTTCTGAACTTCGGACTGAAGAAAGAATTCCTGGACCGCTATGATGTGGCAGAAGTTCTGAAAGAGAATCATCTGACGAAAGAGCAGATTGTGAAAGATGTGAAGAATGTACTGTAAAAAATGGATTTCGCAGAAATAGAGTAAAAGTGGAAAGAGAGGCAAAAGATGTCTCTCTTTTTTGCCGTGTGAAATACAGTAAAAGGAAAAACGTCGCAAAAAGCATGTGAAAATATATGAAAAACGTCGCAGAAAAGGTATAAAATATATTGAAAAACGTCGCAAAAGTATAATTTGTTGGTATGACAACAGCGTAAATAATGTAAAATAAGATAAAATGATACCATCAATTATTTGAAAATGGAAAGTACTCTCAGAGATATTGAGTATTTATAGCTTAAGCGGGCTTTTGAGAGTATTCACGAAAAGAAAGCGAGGACAAACACATGGATCACATATATGACGTAATCATCCTTGGCGCCGGTCCGGCGGGCTTAAGCGCAGGCTTATACGCAGGCAGAAGCAGACTGGACACGCTGATTATCGAAAAAGGTCAGGCCGGTGGACAGATTATCAACACAGACGAGATAGAAAACTATCCGGGCCAGATCGTAGAAGGAGAGACAGGCGTTTCTCTTGTACGCAGAATGTACGAACAGACAGAACAGTTCGGTGCAGAACATGTCCGCGATACGATCACAAATGTAGAGCTGGATGGAGACATCAAAGTTCTGACAGGCGAAAAAGATACCTATCAGGCAAAAAATATCATCATTGCAACCGGTGCATACGCAAGACCGATCGGATGCAAAGGCGAGCAGGAGTACAAGGGACGCGGAATCTCTTACTGCGCGACTTGTGATGCGAACTTCTTTACAGATTTGGAAGTCTATGTAGCCGGCGGCGGTGACGCGGCAGTGGAAGAAGCACTGTACCTTACGAAATTTGCCAGAAAAGTTACGATCATCCACAGAAGAGACGAGCTGCGTGCGGCAAAGTCCATCCAGGAAAAAGCATTTGCCAATCCAAAGATCGCATTTCTTTGGGATTCGGTAGTCGAAGAAGTGGGCGGTGACGGACTGCTCCAGACGATGACCGTGAAGAATGTGAAGACGGGAGAACTTACAAAGATAGAAGCCGATCCAAAAGACGGACTGTTCGGTCTCTTTGGATTCATCGGTATGATCCCGAATACCGGCGTGTTTGCAGATAAAGTAGAGACAGACGACAAGGGATACATTAAGACGGATGAGGACATGCATACCAACGTACCGGGTGTCTATGCGGTCGGAGATGTAAGAGTCAAGAGTCTGCGCCAGGTAGTGACTGCGGTGGCAGATGGTGCGATCGCGGCAGTGCAGGTGGAGAGAAGTATGTCGGATTATTAGGAAAGATTCAAGAAGAGAGTGTGAGAATCCATCGGATGTGAGAATGTCCGGTGGATTTTTTGCATCGCTATGCGTTCTGTAGATGCTTTGGCAAATGGCAGGCTCGGTAGATTGATATAGATGGAGAAAAATGGAATAATATATAATAAAAAACGGAAGAATACACTTGATAAATGGAATGATATATAATAAAATATGGAAAAATATAGATTGATATATTACCGTGCGTTCGGAAGACGACGATGGCAAGTCTTATAGAAGAAAGGAGATGAGCCCATGACCGTTGAAGAGATGAAAAAGAAGAAAATGGAATTAGGTTTTAGTTGTGAACAAATATCAGATCGTTCCGGTGTGCCGTTGGGAACGGTACAAAAGATATTCAGCGGAATAACCAAGAGACCAAGGTATGATACGATCTGTCAGTTAGAAAAAGCATTTCCGATTGAACATGTTATATTTACAGATAGCCATGAACGGGACTACAAAGAGTCAGGAAATATGGCATCATCAGAATATATGAAAAATTCTGCTTCTAATCTATATTCTGATATGATAAAAGAAAGTACATCGGCTTATCACATTTACGGAGATGGAGCAGACCATGAGGATGATATCTGGAAACATTTCCACGGGAAAAAGCAGGGCGAATATACTCTGAAAGAATATGAAGCGATTCCGGACGAGTATAGAGTAGAACTGATTGACGGAGTCATCTACGACCTGAATACGCCAACCACGATCCATCAGCAGCTTGCATTTGAGATTAGTATCAAATTAAGAGAGTACATTAGGCAGAACAAAGGGTTGTGCATGGTACTGCCATCGCCGGTCAGCGTACAACTGGATGAAGATGACCGGACAATGCTGCAGCCGGATGTCGTTGTATGTTGCGACAGAGATAAGATCCTGCGAAGCCATGTCTATGGAGCGCCAGATATGGTTATTGAGATATTATCACCATCCACAAGAAAAAAAGATATGGGATTAAAACTGAAAAAATATATCTCTGCAAGAGTCAGAGAATACTGGATGATTGACCCGGACAAGAAAAAAGTTGTAGTATATGACTTGGAACATAATGAATTGCCGGTCATCTATGGTTTTGAAGATCAGGTACCGGTGCAGATATTTGATGGGAAATGTCAGATCGACTTTTCGGAAATATACAGTTATATAGAGTTTTTATTTGAGAAAGAATAGGATGCATTTTTAGTGCATTAGAATATTGATTTTGTAAAAGAAAGATAGAGAAAATGGAGGAACAGAATATGTTAAACATCGTACTACACGAACCAGAAATCCCGGCAAACACAGGCAACATCGGAAGAACCTGCGTAGCCACCAACACCAGATTACACCTGATCGAGCCGCTCGGATTCCGTCTGAATGAGAAGAACTTAAAGCGTGCCGGTATGGATTACTGGGAGCATCTGGATGTCAGAACTTATATTGACTACAATGATTTTCTGGAGAAAAATCCGGGAGCCAAGATCTATATGGCAACCACAAAAGCCCCGAAAGTATATACAGAAGTGAACTATGAACCGGACTGCTACATCATGTTCGGAAAAGAAAGTGCCGGAATCCCGGAGGAGATACTGGTAGAGCACAAGGAAGACTGTGTACGTATCCCGATGGTAGGGGATATCCGTTCACTGAATCTTGGTAATTCGGTTGCAATCGTGCTTTATGAAGCACTCAGACAGAACGGATTTGCAGGAATGAATCTGGAGGGACATCTTCACGAATTACACTGGTAGGGGATTATATGGATTTTGAAAAACGGATAGATGAGAATTACAGCTATCTGACAGCTACGGACCGGTTGATGGTACAGGAAATCAGGCAGAATAAAGAGCTGGTAAGAAATATGAACAGTACACAGCTTGCCAGGCATCTCGGCGTATCAAGAACGACGCTCGTACGGATGTTGAAAAAGCTGGGGATCTCAACTTATGCGGAATTCCAGCTGCTATTAAAACAAAGAGCCGGAGAAACAGAGCACAAGAAGCTGGATATGCAGAGAATTATTGATGATTATCATGAGATGATCAAAGAATTGCAGAATTATGATTATAGTAAGATATGTGAAAGAATCTATGAGGCAGATACGATATACCTGTACGGTACGGGAAATGAACAGAAAGCCATCGTAGACGAGTTTAAGCGCATTTTTATGATCATGGGGAAATGGTGTGTAGATTTATTTGACCTGGGAGAGATTGAATTTGCACAGACAGAATTTGCGGAGAAAGATCTGTTTGTAGCAGTGTCATTATCAGGTGAGAACCAGTCGATACTCCGGGCAGTGCATCTGGCACAGGAGAGAAAGATTCACACATTGTCTATTACAAGATGGAATAATAACGCACTTGCAAGGCTGGCAGAATATAATCTTTATGTAGGAACCAGAGTTGTACATAAAGGGCAGGATCAGTCATATGAAATGATCGCTGCATTTTATATGTTGTTAGATATCTTGTCTGTGCGGTATCTGGAATTTGTGAACAGTAACAACAGGTCTGGTACGGGAGAAGAATGAGATGAAGACAGATGAGCTGATGAATCTGTATTATTCGGAGATGAATGAAAATGAGCGGTATATCTGCCAGTACTTATATGAGAATAAGAAAGACTTTTGCAAAGATACGATAGACGAGACTGCAAGAAAATGCGGAGTGTCCAAATCTTTGCTGGTACGTTTTGCAAAACATCTGGGATTGACCGGATTTCGTGAATTAAAAGCAATGCTGCGTATTGAAGAGCAGGAGAGTAAAGTGACGGAATGGAATCTGCTCGAAACGATGACGGAAAGTTATCATAAGATGCTGGATGATTTCCTGAAGCGGGATTACAGCCGGATTTTTGAGTCTTTATATCATGCAAGAAGAGTAGTTGTATATGGAAGCGGATCGTCACAGGCACGTGTGGCCAGTGAGATGAAGAGAATATTTCTCCCGGAAAAAACGTTGATAGATCTGCACGGTCATGATATGTGCCAGGCTATAGAAAAGAATATCCATAAGGATGATATGGTCTTTCTGATTTCGTTGTCGGGAGAGGCAGACTATATGATAAATCTGGCAAAGAGATTACGGGTAAAAGGCGCATTTCTGGTATCAGTTACAAGGATGAGTAATAACCCATTATCTGCATGTTGTGACGAGAATCTGTATATTGAGTCGGTACATGCCGAAGTAGGAGAATACGGAGATTATGAATCGACAACACCGTATTTTATTCTGATAGAATTACTTTATCTGGCATATCAGAACTATCTGGCGGGAAAATCAGACAAAAACGAAGAGAGATAAACATAAGTGAACAAAGTTTTATAAAATAAAACAATGTACGAAAAGTGTACATATTTTTTAAACGGAGCCAATGCATTGAATGGCTCCGTTTCTTTTGTTAATATGACTTCAGAAACAAAAAAGAAAGCGATAAGGCAGGTGAGCTGGAACGTGAAAGATCAAAGTGTGAAGATGATCTACTTTGATATAGACGGAACTCTTAGGGAAGAAAATTCAGAAATAACAGAAAAAACAAAGTATGCAATCCGGGAATGCAAAAGACAGGGAATTCTGACATGCATATGTACCGGAAGGAATATGGGCAGTATTCAAAAAGATGTACAGGAACTTCAAATGGATGGGATGATCAGTGGAGGCGGTGCAAGCATCCGGTACCGGGGACAGGAACTGGAAAGGAAAACGTTCCCTGATAAATGGCTGGAAGAAGTCGGGATATTAACAAAAAAAGAACAGGTCGGGCTGGTACTGGAAACGCAAAAGAATGTCTACATGGATCAAAGGGCAGCAGAGATATACCAACAGCTATTTAAAGAAAAGACGAAGGAATGTACAGAAGAAGAAAGAGAAAGAATCAAAAGAAAGAATAAATACTTGTACAAAGATAATATGACAGAATACGATCTGAACCAGGAAAAGGCGCATAAGATTTGCATTGTTGGAACCCAGGATGTAATAAATGAGATCAGACATCAGATAGAGAGTGGATGCGAAATTGTACAGTCAGTTCCATTTGGAAAAAACTGGCTTCTGGAATGTCTTCCGGAAGGATGTAATAAAGGCAATGCAGTCAGATATCTGAATCAGCAACTGGGAATCAAAAAATCCGAAAGCATGAGCTTTGGAGATGGAGAGAATGATGCAGAACTGTTACTGGCAACAGGAACGGGAGTAGCCATGGAAAACGGCAGTGCAGAATTAAAAAAAATAGCGGATGTTATCTGTGGAACAGTACAGGAAGATGGTATTTACAAGGAACTGGTGAACAGGAAAATCATTAAGGAGAGATAAGAGATGGTAAAAAGAAAATGGTGGCAGGAAGAAGTTATATATCAGATTTATCCAAGAAGTTTTTGCGACAGTAACGGAGATGGAATCGGTGATCTGAAAGGAATTACATCAAAGCTTGACTACTTGAAGGATCTGGGAGTTACCATGTTGTGGATCTGTCCGTGTTATCAGTCACCAATGGATGATAACGGATATGACATTTCTGATTATATGAAGATCGCAGATGAGTTTGGAACTATGGATGACATGGATGAGCTGATTCGGGAAGGAAAGAAAAGAGACATCAAGATTATATTGGATCTTGTGATCAACCATACATCAGATGAACATCCGTGGTTCCAGGAAGCATTAAAGAATCCGGAAAGTAAATATCATGATTATTACATTTTCAAATCCGGAAAGAAAGAGATCAATAACTGGAGATCTGTATTTGGCGGAAATGTATGGGAAAAAGTTCCGAGAAGAGACGAGTATTATTTCCATGCATTTGGGAAAAAACAGCCGGATCTGAACTGGGAGAATCCGGAAGTGCGAAAAGAATTGTATCAGATGGTGAACTGGTGGTTAGATAAAGGGATTGCCGGATTCCGGATTGATGCGATCACATTTATCAAAAAGGATCTGACATGGAAAGACCGGGAAGCAGACGGCGTGGACGGTCTGGCAAAATGTACGAAGGCATCCAGAAATCAGCCGGGGATAGGCGTTTTCTTAAATGAACTGAAAGAAAATACATTCCAGAGACACGATTGCGTGACGGTTGCAGAGGCACCGGGAGTTCCGTATGAAGAGCTGGAAGAATTTATCGGGGAACAGGGATACTTTTCGATGATATTTGATTTCCGTTATGCGGATCTGGATATTGCATCGGGAAGTGAATGGTTCAAACGGATTCCGTGGACGGTAAAAGATCTGAATCAGAAAGTTATGGCAAGTCAGAGGGCACTGCAAAAGTGCGGCTGGGGTGCAAACTTTATCGAAAATCACGATCAACCAAGAGCAACGTCAAAATATTTGAAAGAATACCAGAACAACAGTGACGCGGTAAAGGCACTTGCGGCAATGTATTTCTTCCTGAGAGGGACACCGTTCATTTATCAGGGACAGGAACTGGGAATGGTGAATTTTGAAAGACATGGAATCGAAGAGTTTAATGACATTTCAAGTATTGACCAGTATCACAGATCGATCGAAGAGGGACTGACAGAAAAAGAAGCATTACATATCGTAAATCTCAGAAGTCGTGACAACACAAGAACACCATTCCCGTGGACGAATGAACAGTATGGCGGATTCTCGAATGTAAAACCATGGCTTGGAATGACAGAAGAATATCCGAAGATTAATGCAGAAGATCAGATTGGACATGACGGAAGTATCTATCAGTTCTATAAAGAAATGATAGCGTTCAGACAGAAAGGCGAATACCGGGACTGCCTGATATTTGGAGATATCGAACCGTTACAGAGCAGTGACAACGTAATCGCGTACCGTAGATTTACCAAAGAAGAAAGCATTGAATGCTGGATCAATCTGAGTTCGGAGACGGTGGAAGAAAATGTAGTTGTAGAGAAAAAAGAATTGATCTGGCAAAATTCCGACAGAAAAGAGAAAGAATTCAATATCAAAGAAAATAAATTAGTACTTAAGCCATTTCAGGCAGTGTTATTAAAAGAGATAAAGGAAGAAAAATAAAGGGAAAAAGGGAGCAAAAATCATGGAAGGAAAGGATTACAGGAAAACGGCGGAGGAGATTATCCGGATCGTCGGCAAAGACAATATTGTATCTGCAACACATTGTGCAACCAGATTGCGTCTAATCGTCAAAGATAAAGAAGCAATCGATGTGAAGAAACTGGAAAAACTGCCGCTTGTAAAGGGAACATTTTTCAATGCAGGTCAGTTCCAGATCATTCTGGGAACCGGAATTGTCAATAAAGTATATGAAGAAATAGAGAATCTTGGATTAAAAACATTATCAAAAAAAGAACAGGATGAAGCAATCAAGAATCAGCAAAAAGGTGTAAAGCGCCTGATGCGGATACTGGGAGATATCTTTATCCCGATCATCCCGGTGATCGCGGCGACCGGTCTGTTCCTGGGATTAAAAGGCTGCGTGTTCAACGATAATGTACTGGGATTGTTCGGTGCATCTACAGATATGATTCCGGATTACATCGTAACACTGGTAAATGTACTGACTGAGACGGCATTCTCGTTCCTGCCGGCGATCATCTGCTGGTCTGCATTCAAGGTATTCGGCGGAACACCGGTCATTGGTATGGTACTTGGTCTGATGCTCGTTTCACCAATCCTGCCAAATGCATATTCGGTAGCGAATCCGGACAGCGGAATATCAGCAATCATGGCATTTGGAAAGATTCCAATCGTTGGATGCCAGGGTAGTGTACTGACAGCGATCATTACGGCACTGATCGGGGCAAAGCTTGAGAAAAAGCTCAGAAAAATCATGCCGAATGCACTGGATCTGATCATGACGCCATTTGTAGTGATGCTGGTTACATTCTTAATCGTAATCCTTTGTGTAGGACCTGTGATGCATGTGGTGGAATTAAAGCTTGTCAGCATCGTTGAAGCACTGGTACATCTGCCATTTGGAATCGGTGGCTTTATCATCGGAGCGACATACCCGCTTCTTGTAATTACCGGGTTGCATCATACATATACAATGATCGAGACTTCACTTCTTGCGAACACAGGATTCAATCCGGTGATTACATTATGTGCAATGTACGGATTTGCCAATGTTGGAACGTGTCTTGCATTTTTTGTAAAATCAAAAAATACTACGGTCAGACAGACGAGTATTGGAGCTATGTTATCGCAACTGTTCGGAATCAGCGAGCCGGTACTCTTCGGTATCCAGCTGCGCTATAATCTGAAACCGTTGATTATCATGTTATTTACATCAGGACTTGGAGCTGCATCGTTATCATTATTAAATATTCAGTCTAATTCTTACGGACTGGCAGTTATCCCTTCTTATCTGATGTACATTTATGAAGGAAGACAGTTCCTGTGGTATCTGATTATTTCCATCTGTTCGGTTGCATTATGTTTTGTACTGACATACCTGTTCGGAGTGCCGGAAGAAGCAATGCTGCCAGAGGACGGAATGGATGATGGATCAGTATTGGAGATGGAAGCAAATGGAGAAATGACAGATGGAAATAAGATCGTAGCGCCGGTATCAGGAAAAGTAATTCCACTGGAAGAAGTGGCTGATCCGACATTTGCAGGGAAGGTACTGGGAGATGGATTTGCGATCGTTCCGGAAGATTCCATGATCAAATCTCCGGTCAATGGAACTGTGGAACTTATGTATGAGACCGGACATGCGGTTGGTCTTTCGACAGATGACGGAAAAGAAATCCTGATTCATATCGGTATTGATACCGTAGCAATGAATGGAGAAGGATTCCACATCATTGCTAAGACAGGACAGAATGTAAAATGCGGAGATCCGCTGGTTGAAGTGGATTTCGAAAAGATCAGAAAAGTCGGAAAGAGTGACAGCGTTATCGTAATTGTGACTTCGGGAGAAAAAGTAGAAACCAGAAATGTGGAAAACGTTAAGAGCGGCATAAGCGAAGCTGCAGAGATTGTATAAATTTCATATTGTTTAGACAAAATAAGGATATTGTCCGTTTTCGTTAAGAAAATGAGATGATATCCTTATTTGCATACCAGGTATATGAGTAAACGAAGGAGGCTTCGAAGTGTTTCTACTTATTAATATGTGCACAAATATAAAACGACAAAATGATAAAACTGTATCAAAGTGACATATAATTTGTACCAAATGTAATAAATATATGGTAAAATTGCAAAAATAAGCTTATAATTTAAACTAGATTTTGTATTTTTTGAAGGAGAGGTGGTAGATGAATGGTAGAAGAAACCATTAAGGCCATCAAGGAAACGGAGAATGAAGCGGATGAGATCATAAGAAAAGCAGATGCAACGTGTACCGAGATCCTTGAAAAAGCTGCCAGAGAGGCAAAAGAGATAAAAGAGCAGGCTGTAGCAAATGCAAAGAAACAGGCAGAAGCAGATCTTTTGCAGGCGAAAGAAGAAGGAGAAGTCTTAAAGAAACAGGCTTCCGAGAAGACGGAACAGGAGACAGAAGCATTAAAAGCACTGGCTCAGGGAAAAGAAGAGGAGGCGCTATCCGCAGTCATCAAAGCATTGCTCTGATGATACGGAAAGAGGAAGAACGTGAAAAAATAAAAAAGGAGGGATGCAGTTATGGCAGTATTGCAGATGCAGCGAATCAGTATCTGCGCATTAAAGCATGACCGGAAAGCGATTCTGGAAAAACTGCAGTCCATGGGCATGATAGAGATGCATCAGGTCGCGCAGGACGAAGCCGGATTCGAGAAGATGGATACGCAGAGTGCGAAATCAAGCTTCGAGAAACGGGTGCAGATCACGGAAAACGTACTGGATGTATTGAATCAGTATACACCGGAGAAAAAATCCATGTTCGCCAGTCTGGAAGGAAATGAGCTGATCGATAAAAAGACGATGGAAGCTGCCGCAGCGAAGCAGGAAGCAGTCATGGAAGTGGCGGGACTTCTGATTGCTGATCATAAGAAAATTGCGGAAGCACAGGCTGAGATCGTGAAGCGGAATACCCAGATAGAAGCACTTACACCATGGATGAGTCTGGAAGTTGCGATGAATTATCCGGGCACGAAAAAGACGGCGATGCTTCTTGGAACCATGGCGGCGGAGACGACACTGGAAATGATCTACGGAAAGCTTGCCGAAGATCATCCGGAGATCGAAGCAGTAGATGTATCGATTATAAGCCAGGATAAAGATGCCGTGTACTTAAGCGTGTTCTGTATGAAGGATCAGGCAGCAGATGTGGAGAATACACTCCGCACTGCAGGATTCTCAAGACCGGTTGTATCGACAGAGCAGATTCCGGCAAAGCAGAAAGAAGAACTGGAAGAACAGATCAGACAGATCGAACAGACAATTGCAGATATCCGGGGAGAGATCATATCGCACGCAGAAGACAGGGAGGAACTGAAGGTTATCGGCGATTATTACCGGATGCGTGCAGAAAAGTACGAAGTACTGGGAACACTTCCGCAGTCCAGACGTACATTTATTATCAGTGGTTATGCAGCAAAAGAAGCGATACCGGCGATCCAGAAAGGAATCGGGGAAGCGTATGACTGTGTGATCGATGTAGAAGAGTTAAAAGAAGATGAAGAACCACCGGTGATCCTTAAAAACAACGGATTTTCGGAAAGTGTGGAAGGAGTCCTGGAGTCTTACGGACTTCCGCATAAAGGAGAGATCGATCCGACCGCGATCATGTCATTCTTCTATGTATTTTTCTTTGGAATGATGTTATCAGATGCAGCATATGGTGCGATCATCGCAATCGTGTGTCTGGTCGTTCTTAAGAAATTCCCGCGTATGAGCGCAGGTATGAGAAAATCAATGAAAATGTTCATGTACTGTGGAATTTCTACCATGGTATGGGGAATCTTATTCGGTGGATATTTCGGAGATGTCGTAGACGTCGTATCGAGCACATTCTTCGGAAAAGAATTGACGATCAAGCCGCTGTGGTTTGCACCGTTAAATGATCCGATGCGACTTCTGATCTATTCGATGGCATTCGGACTGGTCCATCTGTTCGTGGGTCTTGGAATCAAGGGATATATGTTGTTAAAAGACGGAAAGGTACTGGATTTCTTCTGTGATATCGTATTGTGGTACATTTTCCTGATCGGACTGATCCTGATGTTACTTCCGTCGGAGATATTTGCTTCGATCGCACAGACCAAGATCGTGTTCCCGGCAGCGTTTGTTACATTGTCAAAAGCATTGGCAATCATAGGGGCACTCGGACTGTTACTGATGTCCGGAAGATCGAGTAAGAATCCGGCACTTCGGCTGGCACTTGGAGCATATGATATCTATAACATTACCGGATGGTTAAGTGATGTATTATCATACTCCAGACTTCTGGCACTGGGACTTGCGACAGGTGTTATCGCATCCGTTGTCAACCAGATGGGAAGCATGCTCGGCAAGAGCGTATTCGGAGTCATCTTATTTATCGTAGTATTTATTGTCGGACATGCAATGAACCTGGCGATCAATCTGCTTGGTGCATATGTCCACACCAACCGACTTCAATTTGTGGAATTCTTCGGAAAATTCTACGAAGGCGGTGGAAAACCTTTCGAACCGTTTCATGCGGAGACAAAATATGTAGATGTTAAGGAGGAAAAATAGATATGAGTATTTGGAATGATATGGGAATGGTATATGCACTTCTTGGTGCGGCAGTGGCAGTATTCCTGGCAGGTGCAGGATCTGCGATCGGAGTTGGTATTGCAGGACAGGCAGCGTCCGGAGTTGTAACAGAAGACCCAAGCAAATTCGCAAAAGTACTGATCATGCAGCTGCTTCCTGGTACACAGGGAATCTACGGACTGCTGGTTGGTTTCATTACATTATCCAAGATCGGACTTCTTGGCGGCGGCGCAGCAGATCTGGATCCTAAGACTGGACTTCTGATCCTGGCAGCTTGTCTTCCGATCGGAATCGTAGGTCTGATCTCAGGAAAAGCACAGGGACAGACAGCAGCGGCAGCAATCGGAATCGTAGCAAAGAAACCGGATCAGTTCGGTAAAGCAATGCTGTTCCCTGCAATGGTTGAGACATATGCAATCCTTGCACTTCTGATTTCTATCCTTTCCGTAACAGCAATTCAGGTATAGAAGGAGTGTGAAGGACAATGGCTGGATTAGATAAGATCAAAAGTCAGATCCTTGACGAGGCAAAAGTGACAGCGGATGCGAAGATCGAAGATGCGAAAGCACAGGCAGAACAGATGAAGCTTAAGGCACAGGAAGAGGGAGCCAGACAGGCAGAGACTATCCTGAAAAAGTCGGAAGCAGATACTGCATCGCAGAAAGAGCGTGTGAAATCAGCCATCGATCTTCAGAGAAGAACGAGACTTCTGGAAGCAAAGCAGGAGATGATCGCAGAGATCATCGAGAAGGCGTATGAAAAGGTCGTAAACCTTGCGCCGGATGAGTATTATCAGATGCTTCTGGCTATTCTGGAAGCATACGTACTTCCGCAGGAGGGAGAGATCTATTTCTCCGTAAAAGATCTGGAAAATATGCCGGTAGGATTTGGCAAAGAAATTGAAGAAAAAGCTCTGGCAAAAGGCGGAAAACTTACCGTGGCCGGAGCCGGCAGGGAAAATATTGAAAATGGATTCATTCTTGCGTACGGTGGAATTGAAGAGAACTGTACGATCAGGGCAATGTTCGATGCGAAGCGGGATGAACTTGCGGACATCGTTCACCGGATGCTCTTTGTATGATATGGAGGGACAACATGAGTGAACAATATACCTATGCGGTCGCAAGAATCCGAGCCCTGGAGGTATCCTTATTTTCCAACAGTACCATCGACCAGCTGATCGCGTGCCAGAGTTATGAACAGGCACTGCAGTTCCTGGAGGAGAAAGGCTGGGGTGATACCGAAAGCAGCGGAGACGCCGAGAAAATCCTGACAAGAGAAGAAGAAAAGATCTGGGAAGTGGTCAAAGACCTGTCGATCGGAATGGAACATTTCGACGTACTTTCTTATCCGAAGCTTTTTCATAATTTAAAAGCAGCGGTCAAGGAAGTATGTACCGGGGAGAAGAACCGGCATATCTATTATGAAGATGTGCGGATCCCGGGAGAAGAGATGCGTAAGATCGTAGAAGACAGAGACTTCGGAAAGCTTCCGGACAGTATGCGGATCGCAGGAGAAGAAGCATACGAGACACTTCTTCATACAGGAGACGGGCAGCTCTGTGATGTGATCATAGACCGGGCGGCACTGGATGCCATCTATCAGGCCGGGAAAGCGTCACCGGATAAGATCATACAGGATTATGCAGAATCCACAGTGGCAGTGGCGGACATCAAGATTGCCGTCCGGTCACAGAAGACCGCAAAATCAACAGACTTTATGAAACGGGCAATGGCAGAATGTGATTCCTTAAGTGTCAGCCAGCTCTCGAAGGCAGCACTTAGCGGCATGGACGCCATCTGTGAATACTTAAGAGGAACGGCTTATGCAGAAGGTGCGGATGCACTGGCAGAGTCGCCGTCGGCATTCGAAAGATGGTGTGACAACCGGATCATTCAGACGATAAGCCCGGAGAAATATCATGCATTTACGATAGGACCGGTAATCGCCTATGTAATTGCAAGACAGAATGAGATTAAAACGGTACGAATCATTTTATCCGGAAAGCAGAATGAACTGCCGGATGATTCAATCCGGGAAAGGGTAAGGAAAATGTATGTATAAGATCGCAGTAGTGGGTGATTATGACAGCATCTTCGGATTCGCAGCACTGGGCCTTGATACATTTGCCGTCCAGACCCGTGAGGAAGCCGCAGAGAAATTACACCAGCTGGCACAGGGCGGATATGGAATTATCTATATCACAGAGAAGCTTGCCGCTGAGTTAACGCATGAGATAGAAAAATATCAGGAACAGGTCACACCGGCGATCATTCAGATACCGGGTATCGCCGGAAATACAGGCGCCGGGGTTGCAGGTGTGAAGAAATCGGTAGAGCAGGCTGTCGGTTCCGATATTATATTTGGCAGCTAAAGGAGGTTGATTCGTCCGTATGAGTACAGGAACGATTAAAAAAGTAGCAGGACCGCTGGTCATTGCAGAAGGAATGCGTGACGCCAACATGTTTGACGTGGTACGTGTAAGCAGCCAGCGTCTGATCGGAGAGATCATAGAGATTCACGGAGATGAGGCATCCATCCAGGTATACGAGGAGACATCGGGACTTGGACCTGGAGAGCCGGTAGAGTCCATGGATGTACCAATGTCAGTAGAACTTGGACCTGGACTGATCACAAGCATATACGATGGAATCCAGAGACCGCTGGATGACATTATGAAAATCTCCGGAAATAACTTAAAACGAGGCGTAGAAGTTGCTTCGTTAAAACGTGATAAGAAATGGGAATTTGTCCCGGTTGCAAAAGCCGGCGATGAGGTCGAAGCAGGTGACGTACTCGGAACTGTGCAGGAGACCATCGTTGTACAGCAGAAGATCATGGTTCCTTATGGAGTAAAAGGAACGGTAAAAGAGATCAAAGCCGGAACATTTACCGTAGAAGAAGTGGTAGCAGTGATCGCTACCGAAAAAGGTGACAAAGAACTGACGATGATGCAGAGATGGCCGGTACGAAAGGGCCGTCCGTATCAGAAGAAGCTGCCGCCGGTAAAACCACTGGTAACCGGTCAGCGTGTTATCGATACATTCTTCCCAATCGCCAAAGGTGGTGTGGCAGCCGTTCCGGGACCTTTCGGAAGCGGCAAGACAGTTATCCAACACCAGTTGGCTAAGTGGGCAGAGGCTGATATCGTGGTCTACATCGGATGCGGAGAACGCGGTAATGAGATGACCGACGTTCTGAATGAATTCCCGGAACTGAAAGACCCGAAGACCGGACAGTCTCTGATGGAAAGAACCGTGCTGATCGCAAATACATCGGACATGCCGGTTGCAGCCCGTGAGGCTTCCATCTATACCGGAATTACGATTGCAGAATATTTCCGTGATATGGGATATTCTGTAGCGTTGATGGCAGATTCTACATCCCGTTGGGCAGAGGCACTTCGAGAGATGTCAGGACGTCTGGAAGAGATGCCTGGTGAGGAAGGTTACCCGGCATACTTAGGTTCCCGTCTGGCGCAGTTCTATGAAAGAGCAGGACACGTGGTATCTCTTGGAAAAGAGGGAAGAGAAGGTGCACTTTCCGTTATCGGAGCCGTATCTCCTCCGGGTGGTGATATCTCCGAACCGGTATCACAGGCAACCCTTCGTATTGTAAAGGTATTCTGGGGACTGGATTCCGCACTTGCGTATAAGAGACATTTCCCAGCCATCAACTGGCTGACCAGTTATTCACTGTATGTTGACAATATGGCAAACTGGTTCAACGAGGAAGTGGCAGCGGACTGGATGGAAGACCGTCAGAAGATGATGACAATCCTTCAGGAAGAAGCCGAGTTAAATGAGATCGTACAGATGGTAGGTATGGATGCCCTGTCACCGACCGACCGTCTGAAGATGGAAGCGGCAAGATCCATCCGTGAGGACTTCTTACATCAGAACTCCTTCCATGAGATCGACACTTACACGCCGCTTCGTAAGCAGTATCTGATGATGAAACTGGTACTGGCATTTTATGAGAAATCTGTCGATGCACTGAACAAGGGTGCGGACATGAATGCACTGATCGCCATGCCGGTAAGAGAAAAGATCGGCCGTTATAAATATACAACAGACGCCGATATCGAAAGTGAATATAAGAATGTAGAAGAAGAACTGGACAAGGAAGTTGCGGCTGCATTCGGGAAGGAGGACTTCTAAATTATGCCAAAAGAATATAGAACCATACAGGAAGTTGCCGGACCTCTGATGCTGGTACGCGGCGTTGAAAATGTAGCTTACGATGAATTAGGTGAGATCGAACTTGCAAGCGGTGAGAAGCGCCGCTGTAAGGTTCTGGAGATCAATGGAAATGATGCACTGGTGCAGTTATTCGAAAGTGCCACGGGTATCAACTTAAGTAACAGTAAAGTACGTTTTCTGGGACGAAGCATGGAGCTTGGTGTATCGGAAGATATGCTTGGACGTGTCTTCGATGGACTGGGCCGCCCGATCGACGGGGGACCGGAGATCCTGCCGGATGAAAGACGTGATATCAACGGTCTGCCTATGAACCCGGCGGCAAGAAGCTATCCGGAAGAGTTTATCCAGACCGGTGTATCGGCTATTGATGGACTGAACACATTGGTTCGTGGGCAGAAACTTCCAATCTTCTCGGCATCCGGACTTCCACATGCCAACCTGGCAGCACAGATTGCAAAGCAGGCAAAGGTACGCGGAAGCAATGAGAAATTCGCCGTAGTATTTGCCGCTATGGGTATCACATTCGAAGAGTCGAACTTCTTCGTAGAATCTTTCAAAGAGACAGGAGCCATCGACAGAACGGTATTGTTCGTCAACCTGGCAAATGACCCGGCAATCGAGCGTATTTCCACACCTCGTATGGCACTGACAGCAGCCGAGTATCTTGCATTCGAAAAAGACATGCATGTACTGGTAATCATGACAGATATTACCAACTATGCAGATGCGCTCCGAGAAGTATCTGCCGCACGTAAGGAAGTACCGGGACGCCGTGGATATCCTGGATATATGTACACCGACCTTGCAACGTTATATGAAAGAGCCGGAAGACAGAATGGCAAGAAGGGAAGTATCACACTGATTCCGATCCTGACCATGCCGGAAGATGACAAGACGCATCCAATCCCGGACCTTACCGGCTACATCACCGAAGGCCAGATCATCTTAAGCCGTGACTTGTATCGCAAAGGTATCAAGCCTCCGATCGATGTATTGCCATCCCTGTCCCGTCTGAAAGATAAGGGAATCGGAGAAGGTAAAACAAGAGCCGACCATGCAAATACCATGAACCAGTTATTTGCGGCATATGCGCGAGGAAAAGATGCGAAAGAATTAATGACTATCTTAGGAGAGGCAGCTCTTACTGATATTGATCTGGTATATGCGAAATTCGCAGATGCATTTGAAAAAGAATATGTATCACAGGGATACGATACCGACAGACCGATCGAAGAGACATTGGAGATCGGATGGAAGCTGTTGTCTATGCTGCCAAGATCAGAGTTGAAACGAATTGATGATAAGTTCTTGGACGAGTATTATGGTAAGCAGTAAGCCATGCGCAGATTGATCAGATATGGAATGCAGGTTAACCTGCGATTCCATACCTGGCAAGATGCATAGGGCATCAGCCCTCAGCGAGAAGAAGCAAAGCGGATTCGAGCCGGCATGGCGTCCAATATATAAAGTATAGAAAGGAGTGATACTATGGCGTCAACCCAGGTAACCCCTACCCGTATGGAACTGACCAGAACTAAGAAGAAACTGGTCACAGCCATAAAAGGTCACAAACTTCTGAAAGATAAACGAGACGAACTGATGCGTCAGTTCCTGGATCTGGTAAAAGTGAACATGGAACTTCGGGAAAAGGTAGAAGCGGGTATCCGTTCGGCCAATAAGAACTTCGTCATAGCAAAAGCCGGAATGGACGAAGCAACCCTGAACACGGCACTGATGGCGCCGAAGCAGGAGGTGGATCTGGAAGTCGGACAGAAGAATGTCATGAGTGTAGACATTCCTGTATTCGAGACAAAGACAAGAACCGCCGATGCGAATGATATTTATTCGTATGGATTTGCATTTACATCCAGTGATCTGGACGGAGCTGTAAAATCTCTTGCAGATATCCTTCCGGATATGCTAAAGCTTGCAGAGACAGAAAAAGCCTGCCAGCTTATGGCGGCTGAAATCGAGAAGACCCGAAGACGTGTCAACGCCCTGGAACATGTGATCATTCCGGAAGCGCAGAAGAATATCAAGTATATTACCATGAAGCTGGATGAAAATGAACGAAGCACCCAGATCCGTCTGATGAAGGTGAAAGATATGATGCTGGAGGAAGCGCATCATTACAAAGAGAAGGAGTAAAAGCCTATATTGAAGAAATCCGCAGGGATAAGCCTTCCAGCTTGCATCTGCGGATTTTTTGCTATGAGTTTATAAAGAGTTGTAGAAGTTTTATAAAAATTGAGCATTTCTAAATTACATATTGAAAATAAAATAAGGAATGTTATTCTAATCTAAAAATAGGAGCTTTATTTAAAAATATACTCTGTTTTAGGAGGTGCCGCATGTTAAAGAATAATAAAATCAAAATATTATGTCTGCTCATAATCGGAATCGTATTTTTGTATATATATGGACCAATTGCCTTCATGAAAGATGGATTAGTAACGAGACAGAGTGTAAATTCTTTTGATGAATTATACGAGCTAGGACCAGCACGCCGGCATAAATGTGAAAATGGTACACGTATTTATATTGTATATTTTGGATGGTCTGCTCCAAAAGTTAAAAAAGAAATAGTATATCAAAAGAATGAAGAAACACAAAAGCAAATAGTGGATGTTGATACGCAAAAAATTATTCCGGGATTATATTATATTTCATGGGATACAAAAAGTTCTGTATACAGAATTGAAACAAGAAAAAAATATTATTTTGTAATACCTTATTGCTAAGGTGATTAACATTATCAAAAAAGGAAATAGTAAAAAATACATTGATTAATATTTATTGATATGTTAATATGTACCAAAGCATATTTCAAAAAAATCAACGGTATATAAAAACGGACATATACCATCTATAATCTAATTTTATTTCAGAAATCTATGCTTTCATACCAATCAATTGTAAAAAAGCAGGAGATGACTGAAAGAGTAAAAAGACATCCTCCTGCATACAGGAGGAAACTGAATATGGCGAAAAGAAAGAATCAAAAGAGACGGAGCAAGAAGTATCAGGTGAATAACCGGCAGTTAAAGGCAAAAAGGATGTACAAGGATACAATTTTTAGAATGTTGTACCATGACAAAGAGAATTTGTTATCATTGTACAATGCGGTGAATGGAAGAGAGTACACAGATCCGGAAAAGTTGCAGGTTGTTACATTGGAAAATGCGATTTATATGGGAATGAAAAATGATCTGGCGTTTATCATGGATATGAATTTATATTTATATGAACATCAGTCAACGTATAATCCGAATATTCCACTTAGAAATTTGTTTTATATTGCGGATGAGTATCAACGATTAGTGGTTCGGAAATCATTATATTCAACTGTGATACAAAAGATACCAACGCCAAGATTTTTAGTATTTTATAATGGAACAAAAGAAGTTGAAGATCGTAGTGAGTTCCGATTATCTTCTGCATACGAGAATCCAACAGAAAATCCAGATCTGGAGTTAAGAGTGACTATGCTGAATGTGAATGATGGCCACAGTTCAGATTTGATGGAACATTGTAGAACATTAAAGGAATATGCACAATATGTCGCCAGAGTAAGAAAATATGCGGCGAAACAGGATGTCTCTTTAGAAGAAGCAGTTACGAGAGCAGTTGACGAATGCATAGAAGAAGGAATCCTGGCAGAGTTTTTATTGAAGAATAAGACTGAGGTGATCAAAGTGAGCATCTATGAATATGACAAAGAGTTTGAAGAAAAGAAACTGCGGAAAGCAGAGTTTGAGGCTGGAAGACAGGATGGAATCGAGATTGGAAGACAGGATGGAATCGAAATTGGAAGACAGGACGGAATTGAGATTGGAAGACAGGATGGAATCGAAATTGGAAAGCGGATACTCTTAGAAAAAATAATAAAGAAGAAATTGAAAAAAGGAAAATCAACAGAACAGATAGCAGATGAATTAGAAGAAGATATAAACATAATTCAAAAAGTGGTTGAGAAATTAAAAAGCCAAATATAGAATTTGTCAAAAGAATTCCCTGAAGTGAATAATAAAACTTCAGGGAATTTATCATTTGCTCACTACCGGTATTATTCTGTAGTATCACGTCGGATCAATACAGGCGTAATCTGCTTATGAACCGGCTCTTTTAAAGGAGTTGGTTTTCTTTTTTTCATTTCATTCATCTGGAGAACCAGAAGCTCCATGGCAGTCTGTGCAATTTTCTCAATTTGCTGTCCAACGGTTGTGATTGGAAGGATGGCTTCGCTTGCAATAGGAGAATCATCGAATCCGACAATCTGATAATCCTTCGGAAGTTTTCCGTATTTCTGGAATATCAGGTTTAGGAACATACTGGCATAAGTGTCATTCGCAAGAAAGACTCCCTTTTTTTGTGCCGGATATTTCTCTTCAATTTCATTAAATATATTCTTTAGCTGAGCTAAAGTTTCCTGATAAGTGTTTCCCATATTTCTTTGGATCAGTTCATGAGTAATATGATGCTCATTACAGATATCTTCAAATCCCTGAATACGCCCATAAGTCGGGAGGGTATCAGAAAATATGGAATTGATATGTAAAATGACATCACAGTTATTACGTATCAACAAACTGGTTGCCTGAACACCACCCAGATAGTTGTCTGTAGACACGCTGCAGACATGGTCACATTCCCGCTCAATCGTGACAACCGGGAGTTTATAAGAAGCAAGTTCTTCAGACGAAATGGTATTGCTTAAGACAATAAGTCCCTCAATCTTATAAGCCATCAGTTCATGAATATATTTTTCTTCAATCTCTTTTTTATTATTTCCAATGAATACAAGAAATTTATAATTATACTTTTCGTAAGTAGAAAGTAACTGGTTTAACATCTCAGAGTAATAGTGAAGATACAGGTTGGGGATGATAATTCCAACAAATTCACTTTTTCCATTAGCCAGTACTTTGGCGAGCTTATTTTCCTGGTATCCAAGGACATCCAGTGCATGAGTGATTTTTTCCTGATTTTCAAGAGTCAGAGAATCCGGATTATTAAAATATCTGGAAATGGTAGTTTTTGAAAAGCCTGTATAAGCGGCTATATCTGCAAAAGTTACTTTTTTCTGTTTCATGTAAATCCTCTTCCTTATAATGTATATTATCAGTATAGCAAGTGCATTGAAAAAAATCAAACAAAAAATAACTAGTTAAGTAACCGGTAACTTTTTCTTTGAAATCTATTGACAAGTAAGATTCAGGATAGTATTATGAACATACAAAGTAACCGGTTACTTAACTGGTTACGCAATCGTGAATCTGAAAGGAGAAAGATATGAAGAAACGAACAGTAGGGGTACTGCTGGCAGCATTCTTTGCAATGGCATTGACGGGGTGTGGAGATAAACAGCCGCAACCAGGAGAAGTAAAGGGATATGACAAAGGCGAAGAATATCTTTCTATCTGGGTACATTCAATCGAAGACACAGAAGAAGGACAGTGCTACAGGAAATCTGTAGATGCATTTAATAAGAAATATGATGGGAAATATTTTGCAGATATTGAATTTATTCCACGAAATGACAGTGGTGGAGGATATTCGGATAAGATCAATGCATCCGTGATGTCAGGAGATCTGCCGGATGTGCTTACTGTTGATGGCCCTAATATAGCGGCATATGCAGAGAACGGAATTATCCAGCCGCTTGCAAAATTAACAGACGAAGAAAAGAGTGTGTATCTGGATTCCATTATTCAGCAGGGAACGTATAATAACAAGCTCTATGCGCTTGGAGCAATGGAATCCAGCGTGGGACTTTATTATAACAAAGATATTCTCGCAGAAGCGGGTGTAGAAGTTCCAGATGCAGATCACCCATGGACATGGAGTGAATTCACAGAGGTGTTAAAGAAAGTACAGCCGGTAGTAGAGAAGAAAAAAGGTTATGCGCTGGATATGACTTTCCCGACAGGAGAAGCTACGATTTATTATTATGCACCGTTTTTCTGGTCAAATGGCGGTGACTTTGTAAGTAAAGATGGACTGAAGGTGAACGGTGTATTCAATTCAAAAGAGAATCTGAAAACAGTGAATTATTTTAAATCGTTTTTGGATAATGGATATATGTCTAAAGTACAGATCACAGACCTGTTCGAAAGCGGAAGAGCAGCATTTAAGTTCGACGGGGCATGGGAAGTAAATACAATCTATAATAACTATCCGGATGTAAACCTTGGAGTTGCACCATATGTAGTATCCGATAACTGGGATGGCGGAAGATATACACCAACCGGTTCCTGGGCATTTGCGGCATCATCAAAGACGAAGAAACTAAAAGGTGCGACAAAGCTGGTACAGTGGATGAGTGGTATAGAAAGTGGAAAGCGTCTGTGGGATGAAAGTAAGAGTTTCCCATCTACATATGAAGCGTTTGAGAGCAGTCCGATTTTTGAAGAAGATGAGAATTACAAAGCCTTATATCATCAGCTCAGTAAATATGGACATCCAAGATCAAAAACACCTGTATATCCACAGGTTAGTGCATCGGTACAGGAAGTACTGGAAAATTCGGTGCTTACCGATAAAGATGCGAAGACAGAACTGGATAAATCTGTAGAAAGGATTAACGCAAAATTAAAGCGTTATGTGATGAAATAATGAAGAAAAGAACAGAATCCATTATGGGAATGGCGTTTTTTGGACCGGCACTTGTGTTACTTACGATATTTTTATTCCTGCCAATGATCCTGACATTGATTTTCAGTTTTACTGATTTCTTTGCTTTAAATCCGGGACTGACGCATTTTGTCGGACTGGACAACTATATTCAGATTTTTAAAGATGATGTGTTTTCACAGGCATTTTTTAATACCGTAAAGTTTGTGATCATTATTGTTCCGCTGCAGGGAATTGGAGCACTTGTGCTGGCACTTCTGATTAATAAAGTGACGCATTGTAAGAAGTATTTCAAAGTAGCATTCTTTGTTCCGGTGGTCATGTCACTTGCTGTTGTGTCAACACTGTGGATCCAGATCTACAGCCCGGAAGGAATTATGAATGCAATCCTTTCTTTCTTTGGAATTGATGCACAGCCATTCATCAACAGTGCCAGTCAGGCACTTCCATCCATCGCGATCATGAGTGCATGGCAGGGAATGGGATATCAGATGATCATCTTCCTGGGAGGAATCCAGGCAATCAATCCGGCACTTTATGAAGCGGCCGAGATGGACCATGCAACACCGTGGCAGAAATTCAAGGACATTACCCTGCCGGAATTGAAACCATTGTGTGTGTTCGTTTTAATTACGATTACGATCGGAGCATTCCGTATGTTGGTACAGCCAATGGTTATGACCGGAGGAGGACCATCGAATTCAACGTATACGGTTGTGTATGATATATATGAAACAGGTACTGTTAATTGGGAAATTGGACTGGCATCTACAATGGCTATTGTATTCGCATTCTTTGTAATGATACTGACCGTGATCCAGACAATCGCAACAAGAGATAAGGAGGATCAGAATGTTAACAAAAAAGCAAAAAAGAAATAATTGGATACTGACGGTCGTACTTCTGATCGTATCATTGTTGTTCCTGTTCCCGGTTATCTGGATGCTGGCAAATTCATTCAAACCAGACGCGGCAATCACTGCTGATATGAACAGTATGGCGGCATTCATTCCACCGGCATTGAACGGCAATTTCTTTGAAAATTATGTATCTGTATTAACAAATACAGGATTTGTACGATACATGTGTAATACCTTGTTCTATGCAGCAATATTGATCGTACTTGGTGTAATTGTAAATGGACTGGCAGGATATGCATTGGCTAAGATTAATTTTCCATTCAGAGAACGCTGGCTTCTGATCATTATGCTTCTGATGATCGTACCGATGGAGACGATCATTACGATACATTTCCTGATCATTGCAAAACTTGGACTTCTGAATACGGTGCTTGGATATGTACTTCCAATGATTGTGAATCCGTTTAACATTTTCCTGTTCCGTCAGGTATTCCTGGGACTTCCGGATGATGTATATGAGGCAGCACAGTTAGATCACTGTGGACCGGTAAAATACTTTTTTACTATGGTTCTTCCAATGTCAAAGAGTGTAGTGGCAACGGTTAGTGTATTTACATTCCTGAATGTATGGAATGATTATCTGTGGCCGTCACTTGTATTTACATCCAGTGATCTTCTGACGGCACAGATTGGTCTGAATGCGATTACATCAAATGATAACACAACAACAGGACAGACCCTTGCAGTTATCACAATGGTAACAATTCCGGTCATTATTATCTATTCACTCTTCTCAAAACAGATCGTAGAGGGTGTAATATCAACAGGTTCCAAGGAGGGCTAAAAGATGAGCTTTATCGAATTTAAAAATATATGTAAAAAATATGCAGGAAACGATAAGAATTCCGTGACAGACTTTAACTTAGATATAGAAGAAAAAGAATTTATCGCATTTGTCGGACCATCCGGATGTGGTAAATCCACAACACTCCGAATGATCGCAGGATTTGAAGAGATTACAAGTGGAGATCTTTTTATTGATGGAAAACGTGTGAATGAGGTTGCACCGGCGGATCGAGGAATCTCTATGGTGTTCCAGAACTATGCACTGTATCCACATATGACGGTAGAAAAAAATATTTCTTATGGATTGAAGAATATGAAGGTTCCGGCAGATGAGATCAAGAAAAAAGTAGACTGGGCAATTGATATCCTGGGACTCGAAGAATATCGTTACCGTAAGCCTAAGAATTTATCAGGTGGACAAAGACAGAGAGTGGCACTTGGAAGAGCGATTGTAAAAGACCAGAAAGTCTTTCTGATGGATGAGCCACTTTCTAACCTGGATGCAAAACTGCGTGTCAGCATGAGAAATGAGATCAGCAAATTACATAGAAATCTTGGAAGTACAACCATCTATGTTACACATGACCAGGTAGAAGCCATGACAATGGCAGACCGCATTGTAATCATGAAAGATGGCGTGATACAGCAGGTTGGAAAACCGATGGATCTGTACGAACATCCGGTGAATAAATTTGTGGCAGGATTTATCGGCTCTCCGCAGATGAACTTCTATGATGTAAAAATAGACGGAAGAAATCTAATCTTCAAAGATGGAAATAAGATTGAACTTCCGGAAGCAATTGCAAAACGTATTGCGGGATACTCAGAAGTTATCATGGGAATCAGAGGAGAAGATATCAAGTTTGATACAACTAATCTGGATGTCTATGGAAGTCATCAGAAAGCAGTTATTGACAATACGGAGATTATGGGAAATGAGAATAATCTGTATTTTGACTTCGGAGGAAGCGTAACGATTGCAAGAGTATCAAAATATGAAGTAAGCCAGGTGGGAGATGAGGTGGAATTTACCTTTATGCCACATAAGATGCATTTCTTTGATAAGGAAACAGAGCAGGTGATCGGAGCAGAATAATTTAGAATAAAAGAGGAAGAACGTATGCTTGAAAAAGCCAATGAATATATCAGACGGAATCACATAGATGAAAAAGAAAAATCATTATTCCATGTGACACCGGAAACAGGATGGATGAATGACCCGAATGGTTTCTCTGTATATCAGGGAAAAGTACATTTATTCTATCAGTTCTATCCGTATAAAACAGAATGGGGACCGATGCACTGGGGGCATCAAGTGACCGAAGATCTGGTAAAATGGGAAGCATATCCGGTAGCTATGGCACCTGATCAGGATTATGATCACATTGGATGTTTCTCGGGAAGTGCAGTAGAAGCTGATGGAAAGCATGTGCTGCTTTATACAGGAGTAAGCCAGAAAGACGGAAAAGAAATCCAGAATCAGTGCATTGCCATTGGAGATGGGAAGACTTATGAAAAATGGCAGGATAATCCAGTTATAAAAGGAGATATCATGCCGGAGAAATTTGACAGAAAAGACTTCCGTGATCCGAAGATATGGAAAAAGGATGGCAGATATTATTGCGTTGTAGGCAATCGCTATGAGGAAAATTGTGGGCAAATAGTCTTATTTAGCAGTGCGGACTATAAAAACTGGCGGTATGAAAAAGTCCTTTTGAGAAATGACGGAAAGAATGGAGATATGTTAGAGTGTCCGGATTATCTGGAAGTAGACGGGTATCCTGTAATCATTTGTTCTCCGCAGAATATGCATGCTCAAAAGTACGAATTTCATAACGGTCATAATTCCATTTATATTATTGGAGATGCAGAAAAAGAAATATCGGATTTTGCATGGGAGAAAAAGAGAAGCCTAGATTATGGACTGGACTTTTATGCACCACAGACAACAGAGCTTCCGGATGGCAGGCGGATCATGGTCGCATGGATGAAGTCGTGGGATGCACGTGTCATGACAAAAGGACAGAAATGGCAGGGAATGATGACACTCCCAAGAGAATTAAAAATCAAAGATGGGAAAATCTGGCAAAGTCCGGTGAGAGAACTGGAAAAGTATAAGAAAAATCCAATCATCTATACAGAACAGAAAATTAGCGGACAGATGTCTTTGGATGGTATCAATGGCCGGGTGATTGACATGACGGTAGAACTTACGAATGTAGAAGGCCGGGAGTTCAAGGTAGATGTGGCACATAATGAAGAATATACAACAACATTTACATATTATCCGGAAAAACATCAGATTGAAATTGACCGGACCTACAGTGGTGTAAATGCAGATGTTGTCTGTGTGAGAAAGATAGAAATTGCGGAAAAACATCATGCGCCGAAACTACATTTTATCATGGACAGATATTCTGTAGAATTATTTATTAATGATGGAGAGCAGACGGCAAGTGTGGTCATTCCTACGCCATTGGAAGCAAATGAAATTATATTTACTAGTGATGAAGCGGCAACCGTTAATATTGAAAAATATGAGATAACATTCAATTAGAAGAGATAGTTTCTCATTCACCGATTGATGTCCCCGTGCATATCTTAATACAGATAGAACCGCCAAGGAGCAATCAGGATTATGGAGAACAAATTACCGTTCTATATGGCTTATCCGGTTCCGCTGCTGTATAATGATGACCGGAATGCGAGAAGAGACTATGACTATATGAAAAGCATTTACCCGGATACGGCGAAGAGAGTACTTCCTTATATGGAAGAGGAATGTGACAGAATGGAATATGATGGAAGTATGATGTATGATGAATATCCGGACCGCCTGCAGCTTCGTCTGATGTGCCGCAGGATCTATGATAAGGCGAAGAAGGAAGAAGAGAACCCGGGTGCCTGGCTTATGGATCTGATCGAGGTTATGACATATCAGGAACTTTGCAGGAGACGTGTAGAACATAGAGAGATACGTAAAAAAATATATTGATCTACAAGAGGGCATCTGGAAAAAAACTTCCACTTCGCCCTCTTGTATGTTATACTGTGCGGTGATAAATGAATGTTTTCAGATGAAAAAGTCAGAACATAACATACAGGAGGGCACATCATGGCAGATAATAACATTATTTTTATCGGAATGCCGGCAGTCGGGAAAAGTACAGTTGGTGTGGTAATTGCAAAGAGACTGGGATACAGATTTGTAGACACGGATATTCTGATCCAGGAATCAGAAGGAAAACTTCTGAAAGATATTATTGCTGACGTTGGACCGGATGGCTTCCTGAAAGTAGAAGACCGGGTCAATGCACAGGTGAAAGCGGAACGTACCGTTATCTCGCCGGGAGGCAGCGTAGTATATTGTGAAAATGCGATGAAACATTATAAAGAAATCGGCAAAGTCGTATATTTACAGGCATCCTTTGAGACAATAAACAGCAGACTTAAAAACGCCAAAGGCCGTGGAGTGGTACTGCGTGACGGACAGACGCTCAAAGATCTGTATGATGAAAGAGTAAAGCTTTTTGAAAAGTATGCAGATATTACAGTGTGTGAAGATAATCAGAAGCTGGAAGATACGATTGAATCGGTATTAGATGCATTAGGGGAGTAAAAGTGCACAAGTATAGATAGAACAATTGAAATATGTTACAATAAAATTACATAACTGTAAAAAATATTTTACAATTGAGAAATTTGTGCTATAATAGGCGCGAACCCTTTTGGGGTTATATTGTGATGCAGAAATTTATGTACAATTTGAGATAGTTATAAATATTGAACAAAAGATTTATTGTAATTAGAGATTCATATAAATATTAATGAGGTGTAATTAATGGAACAGTATATTATTAAGGGCGGTCATCCGCTTGTGGGAGAAGTGGAAATCGGCGGTGCCAAGAACGCGGCACTTGCAATTCTTGCAGCAGCAATTATGACAGATGAGACCGTATTAATCGATAACTTACCAGATGTGAATGACATTAACGTACTGATCGATGCAATCGAGGGGATTGGAGCGAAGGTACACCGTGTCGACCGTCATACAGTAAAGATTAATGGAGCCAGTATCAAGAACGTAGATATTGAGTATGATTATATTAAGAAGATCCGTGCTTCCTATTATCTTCTTGGCGCATTACTTGGAAAGTATAAACGTGCCGAAGTTGCACTTCCGGGAGGATGTAATATCGGAAGCAGACCAATCGACCAGCATCTCAAAGGATTCCGTGCATTAGGTGCAGATGTAGATATTGAACATGGCAAGATCGTTGCAGAGGCAGACCGTCTTGTCGGAAAGCATATTTATTTCGACGTGGTAAGTGTTGGAGCAACGATTAACGTTATGATGGCAGCAGCTATGGCAGAAGGACTTACCATTCTGGAAAATGTCGCAAAAGAGCCACATGTTGTAGATGTTGCGAACTTCCTGAACAGCATGGGAGCCAACATCAGGGGAGCAGGTACAGATGTGATCAAGATCCGTGGTGTACAGCGCCTTCACAGAACAGAATATTCTGTGATCCCGGATCAGATCGAAGCAGGAACATTCATGTTCGCAGCAGCAGCAACAAAGGGAGATGTAACGGTACTGAATGTTATTCCGAAGCATCTGGAGGCTACGATCGCAAAACTGGTAGAAATCGGATGTGAAGTGGAAGAATTCGATGATGCTGTACGTGTCGTATCAAAAGGAGATCTTACAAGCACACATGTGAAGACCCTTCCGTATCCTGGATTTCCGACAGATATGCAGCCGCAGATCGGCGTAACACTGGCTTTATGTAAGGGGACAAGTATCATTACAGAGAGTATTTTTGAAAACCGTTTCAAATATCTGGATGAGCTTGCAAGAATGGGTGCAAATGTGAAAGTAGAAGGTAATTCTGCAACGATTGAAGGCGTGACAGAATTTTCGGGAGCCAGAGTGAGCGCACCGGATCTTCGTGCAGGAGCAGCACTTTGTATAGCTGGTCTGGCAGCTGACGGAATCACAATCGTAGACGATATCGTATATATCCAGAGAGGATATGAAAGATTCGAAGAGAAGCTCCGTGGTATCGGCGGAATCATCGAAAAAGTAGATTCCGAAAAAGCAATCCAGAAATTCAAATTAAAAGTAGGCTAGATGATACATTTTCTTAGGTATGTCTATTGACAGTATGTGTAAAATAGAGTAAAGTCTTAGTCGTACCAGAAATATAATAAAAGCAAACTTTCTCTTATTCAGAGCAGTGGAGATACAAAGGATCTATGAAACTGCGGCAACCCCATATATGGAAGGTGCCAGCCTGAGCGAGTGATCGAACAATAAGAGGATTGGTTTATGAAGATATCAAACCGTCCACTTATGTAAGTGGACGGTTTTTCAGTTCGGTAAAACAGGGGAATCTACAAAAAACTGCCGGCAATCCTGAGAGAAAGAATGCAGGAATGTTTTAAGAAAAAAGGAGAGAAGAACGTGGAAAGAAGATTATTTACGTCAGAATCAGTAACAGAGGGACATCCGGATAAAATGTGTGATCAGATTTCTGATGCCATTCTGGATGCATTGATGGCACAGGATCCAATGAGCCGTGTCGCATGCGAGACAGCAACTACAACAGGTATGGTACTTGTTATGGGTGAGATCACAACGAATGCATACGTTGATATCCAGAAGATCGTACGTGACACGATCAAAGAAATCGGATATACAAGAGGAAAATTCGGATTCGATGCAGAGACTTGCGGTGTGATCACAGCAATCGATGAGCAGTCGGCTGATATTGCTATGGGTGTTGATAAAGCGCTGGAAGCAAAAGAACATACAATGTCCGAAGAAGAGATCGATGCAATCGGAGCCGGGGATCAGGGAATGATGTTTGGTTATGCTTCTGATGAGACACCGGAATATATGCCATACCCGATCGCACTGGCACACAAGCTCTCAAGAAAGCTTACAGAAGTAAGAAAGAACGGAACACTTCCGTACTTAAGACCGGATGGAAAGACACAGGTTACGGTTGAATATGATGAGAATGGTGTTCCGGCACGTCTGGATGCAGTCGTACTTTCGACACAGCATGATCCGGAAGTGACACAGGATCAGATCCATAAAGATATTAAGAAATATGTATTCGATGCAATCATTCCGGAGGGCATGGTAGATGAGAAGACAAAGTTCTTCATCAACCCGACAGGACGTTTTGTAATCGGCGGACCACACGGAGACAGTGGACTTACAGGACGTAAGATCATCGTAGATACTTACGGTGGAATGGCACGTCACGGCGGCGGGGCTTTCTCTGGAAAAGACTGTACAAAGGTTGACCGTTCTGCCGCTTATGCAGCACGTTACGTTGCCAAGAATATTGTTGCTGCAGGACTTGCTAAGAAATGTGAGATTCAGTTGTCTTATGCAATCGGTGTAGCACATCCGACATCTATCATGGTAGATACATTCGGAACAGGTGCAGTAGAAGATGATAAACTGGTAGAGATCGTTCGTGAGAATTTTGATCTCCGCCCGGCAGGAATCATTCAGATGCTTGATCTTAGAAGACCAATCTACAAACAGACAGCGGCTTACGGACATTTCGGACGTACAGATATTGATCTTCCATGGGAGAAACTGGACAAAGTAGAAGATCTGAAAAAATATTTATAGAAATTTTATAAAAGTTTATGGGTGCTTTGGTGTGAAGCACCCATTTTTCATGCTATAATTTTTTTAGTGGAGGACAGATACATGAAGCTGAAAACGCGATTAGTTATAGCATTTTTTACGATTATCATTATACCGGTTCTTATGGCAGCCATGATGGTTTCAATGGTATGCCACTATCAGATCGGAGTGGTGGAGAAGAATTATGGGATTACAGGAACGACGATTTCTGATTTTACGAATTCCATGCAGGTACTTGCACGTGTTACGGAGAAGCCGTATCATGAACTGAAGGATATGTCAGAGCAGGCATCTGAGATGGAAGATGCGACAGAACTGGATCAGTTTAATAAAAAACTGGAGAATAAGAATGCATACCTGCTGGTGAGAAAAGACGGAACAATCGTATATACGGGCAGCGATGATGATCGTGTAAAAGCGGTGATCGAACAATTGCCGGGATATGGAGATACAGATACAACATCGGAGAATGGAATTTATCTTGGCGGAGATGCAGAAGCATTGGTAAAACAGGTTGATTTCAGATATGATGACGGCAATAAGGGAAGTGCGTTCATTGTGTCAGATGTATCCAATGTAATTCCGGAGGTTGGACAGTTTTTCTGCGAAATCCTGATTGGAATTGTAGTGATACTGATACTTACTTCGGCAGTTCTTATTATATGGATTTACCGTGCGGTTATGGGGCCGATCGGCAAGATGCAGACAGCGGCGCAGAATATCAAGGATGGGAATCTGGATTTTGAGTTGAAACCGGAGGCTGACGATGAACTTGGAAAACTCTGCCAGAGCCTGGAAGAGATGAGAGGACGCCTGAAGGAAAGTGCCGAAGAAAAATTGAAATATGACAAAGAAAGTAAAGAACTGATAAGTAACATTTCACATGATCTGAAGACACCTGTGACAACGATCAAAGGTTATGCCGAAGGAATTATAGATGGTGTTGCAGATACACCGGAGAAGATAGACCGGTATGTCAGAACAATTTACAATAAAGCGACAGAGATGAATACGCTGATCAATGAGCTGACATTATATTCTAAGATCGATACGAATAAGATCCCTTACAATTTTAATATCGTGTCGGCGAATGAATATTTCAACGACTGTGCGGATGACCTGTCGGTTGAACTGGCAGCACAGAATGTAGGATTTGGTTATTTTAATTATGTAGAGAAGAATGTACGGATCATTGCAGACCCGGAGCAGGTAAAACGTGTGATTCACAATATTGTCAACAATTCGTTGAAATATATGGACAAACCAAAGGGAATGATCAATCTGCGTGTCAAAGATGTAGGAGATTTTGTACAGATTGAACTGGAAGACAACGGAAAAGGAATTGCGGCAAAAGACCTGCCGAATATCTTTGACCGGTTTTACCGTACCGACGCATCGAGAAATTCTTCCACCGGAGGAAGTGGAATCGGTTTGTCTGTAGTAAAGAAGATTGTAGAAGAACACGGCGGTAAGATCTGGGCAACAAGCAGAGAAGAGACCGGAACGACAATGTATTTTGTACTAAGAAAGTATCAGGAGGTACCAGTCAATGAGTAAGATATTAATAGTAGAAGACGAAGAAGCAATTGCAGATCTGGAACGGGATTATCTGGAACTGAGCGGGTTCACCGTAGAGGTTGCAAATGACGGAGATACAGGACTTCAGAAAGCACTGAACGAAGATTATGATCTTCTGATCCTGGATCTGATGCTGCCGGGAACGGACGGATTCGATATCTGCCGTCAGGTGCGTGATGTGAAGAATACACCGATCGTGATGGTATCTGCGAAGAAAGATGATATCGATAAGATCAGGGGACTGGGACTCGGTGCGGATGATTATATGACAAAGCCGTTTAGTCCAAGTGAACTGGTGGCGAGAGTAAAAGCGCATCTGGCAAGATACGACCGTCTGACCGGAAGTGCGGCAGAGAAGAATAAAGTGATCGAGATCAGAGGACTGAAGATTGATACAACTGCAAGACGTGTGTGGGTGAACGGAGAAGAACGTACATTTACGACGAAGGAATTCGATCTGCTGACATTCCTTGCGAGCCATCCGAACCACGTATATTCGAAAGAAGAGTTATTCCGGGAGATTTGGGATATGGAGTCCATCGGGGATATCGCAACGGTAACGGTGCATATCAAGAAAATCCGTGAGAAAGTAGAAGTGGATACATCCAACCCGCAGTATATCGAGACGATATGGGGTGTTGGGTATCGGTTTAAGGTGTAAGTAAAAATGTAGCAAAATATTTTGAGATGCAAAACCCTCCGGAGGTCTGGTACACCTCCGGGGGGTTTTTATTCAATGGAGGATATGATATGATAATGTAAATAAATAAGAAACACGAGGAACAACATATATGATCACAAGCACATCCAATGCCAGAATCAAACGTCTGGTGAATTTAAAGAAGAAGAGAAAATTAAGAGACGAAGAAAGCATCTTCCTGGTAGAAGGAATCCGTATGTTCAGGGAAGTGCCGCTCGACAAGTTAAAAGAAGTCTATGTATCCGAATCCTTTTACAAAAAAGAAAAAGATACCGTAAAAGAAGTCCTGAAAGACTCTAAAGTAAGAGTGGAAGAACTGACAGATACTGTATTCGCCCATGCATCAGATACTAAGACCCCTCAGGGAATCCTGTGCGTGGTGGAACAGATGAACCATGAAATCAATGAACTGACTTCGGCAAAATGCCCGCTGATCATGGTATTAGACCATCTGCAGGATCCGGGCAATCTTGGAACCATCCTGCGTACAGCAGAAGGAGCTGGCGTGACCGGCATCCTCATGGACAGAGAATGCGTCGATGTCTATAATCCGAAGACAATCCGCTCAACGATGGGATCGATATACCGCATGCCGTTCGTATATGTGGAAGATCTTGGCAAAGGAATACAGGATTTAAAAGACAAAGGTATCACCACTTATGCTGCACATCTGGAAGGAACGAATTCCTATGATGAGGAAGACCTGACGAATCCATGTGCATTCCTGATTGGGAACGAGGGGAATGGCCTGAGACGCGAGATCGCAGACATGGCAGACTGCTATGTCAAGATCCCGATGCTTGGACAGGTAGAGTCATTGAATGCGGCAATCGCTTCTTCGGTGTTGATGTTCGAAGCCGCAAGACAGAGAAGGAAAGTGTAATTAAATGAGATACAATCCACTCATTTTACAGAAGAAAATTGCTTTCTTTATCAGAGTATAGTAATATAGTGAACAAGAAATAATATATACGGAAAAGAGGGGACGGCTTATGAGAGTGATCTATTGGCTGGCAATATTCATTGTACTGTTGATCATTGAAATCGCGACAATGGGACTTACCACGATCTGGTTCGCAGGAGGAGCACTGATCGCATTCTGTGCAGGACTTGTCGGTTTTGGGCTGGGAGTGCAGATAGGAGTATTTGTTATAGTTTCCATTCTGCTTCTGATTCTGACAAGACCGATCGCGGTGAAGTTCTTCAATCAGGAGAGGCAGAAGACGAACGCAGAGAGTCTGATCGGACAGCATGCACTGGTGACAGAAGATATTGATACGATAAAGGCAAAAGGGCAGGTAGAGATCTGCGGTCAGATATGGTCGGCTAAGACGGATGAGCCGGACGGAAAGATTCCAAAGAACACAGTTGTTGTAGTAAATGGTATTCAGGGCGTGAAACTGATCGTGCATGCCAGAGAGGAGTAGAGTATGATTTTTGGATTGATTTTATTAGCGATTATTATCTGCGTGGTGATTTCCTGTGTAAAGGTAGTCAGACAGGCGCAGGCATTGGTTATTGAAAGACTGGGGGCATATCAGGCAACATGGGGAACCGGACTTCACTTTAAGATTCCGATTTTTGACCGTGTGGCAAGAAGAGTGGATTTGAAAGAGCAGGTAGTGGATTTTGCACCGCAGCCGGTTATCACAAAAGATAACGTAACGATGAGAATTGATACCGTTGTATTTTATCAGATCACGGATCCGAAGATGTTCTGTTATGGTGTGGCGAATCCGATCATGGCGATCGAGAACCTGACAGCCACGACACTTCGTAACATCATCGGTGATCTGGAGTTGGATCAGACACTGACATCCAGAGAGACGATCAACACGAAGATGAGAGCATCTCTGGATGTGGCAACCGATCCTTGGGGAATCAAGGTAAACCGCGTGGAACTTAAGAACATTATCCCACCGGCAGCCATCCAGGATGCAATGGAGAAGCAGATGAAGGCAGAACGTGAACGCCGTGAAGCAATCTTACGTGCAGAAGGTGAGAAGAAATCTACAATCCTTGTGGCAGAAGGCCACAAAGAGTCTGCAATTCTGGATGCGGAAGCTGAGAAGCAGGCGGCTATCCTGAAAGCAGAAGCACAGAAAGAAGCCACAATCCGTGAGGCTGAAGGTAAGGCAGAAGCCATCATGAAAGTACAGCAGGCAAATGCCGATGGAATTCGTTTCCTGAAAGAAGCAGGAGCCGATGAGGCTGTTCTTACCATGAAAAGTCTGGAAGCATTTGCAAAAGCTGCTGATGGAAAAGCAACGAAGATCATCATCCCGTCAGAGATTCAGAGCATTGCAGGTCTGGTAAAATCTGTTACAGAGATTGGCGCAGATGATAAAAAAGAAGAAAAGTAGACAAAAGACATAAGATAAAAGTCAAAGAATAAAAACGAGGTACAAAACAATGGATTTAAAAGGCAGAAATTTCCTGACACTGAAAGATTTCACACCGGAAGAGATCACATATCTGCTTGATCTTTCCGCAGAATTAAAAGAAAAAAAGAAAAAAGGAATTCCGGTTGATAAATACAGAGGAATGAATGTGGCATTGATCTTTGAAAAGACCAGTACCAGAACCCGCTGTTCTTTCGAAGTAGCTGCTCACGATATGGGTATGGGAACGACTTACCTTGATCCTTCAGGTTCACAGATCGGGAAGAAAGAAAGTATCGAAGATACAGCAAGAGTTCTCGGAAGAATGTTTGATGGAATCGAGTATCGTGGATTTGGACAGGAGATTGTGGAGGAACTGGCCAAATATGCAGGCGTTCCGGTATGGAACGGACTGACGAATGAGTATCATCCGACACAGATGCTGGCGGATATGCTGACGATCCGTGAACATTTTGGACATCTGAAAGGTATCAAACTGGTATACATGGGTGATGCAAGATACAATATGGGCAATTCCCTGATGATCGCATGTGCCAAATTAGGTATGCATTTCGTGGCATGTACGTCTAAGAACTATTTTCCGAATGAGAAACTGGTAGAGACTTGCAAAGGATATGCAAAAGAGACAGGAGCAACCATCACATTGACAGAAGATATCGAAAGCGGAACCAAAGATGCAGACGTTATCTGTACGGATGTATGGGTATCCATGGGTGAGCCGGACGAAGTATGGGAAGAACGTATCCGTGAACTGTCCCCATACAAGGTGACAAAGAAAGTAATGGAAAATGCAGGAGAACAGGCTATCTTCTTACACTGCCTGCCGGCATTCCATGATCTGAAGACGAAGATCGGCAAACAGATCCATGACAAATTCGGACTGGACGATATGGAAGTTACAGATGAAGTATTCGAGTCTCCACAGTCAAAGGTATTTGACGAGGCTGAGAACCGTATGCATACGATCAAGGCTGTCATGGTGGCAACACTTGGTGAAAGAGAGTAGGCAAGAGCAGACAGAGTATGAAATCAGAAATATTACGTTTGTTAAAAGAGAATGATACATATATTTCCGGACAACAGCTGTGCGAACAGTTCCAGGTGTCCAGAACAGCCATCTGGAAAGTGATCGATCAGCTTAAGAAGGAAGGCTATCAGATAGAGGCGGTGCGTAACAAAGGCTACCGCCTTATCGAAAGTCCGGATGTTATGTCAAAAGCAGAGATCGACAGTCTGGTAGATACAAAGTGGGCAGGAAAGAACGTCATATATTATGATGAGACTGATTCCACAAATAACCGGGCAAAGGAAGCCGGAAATAATAAGGAACCTCATGGGACATTATTTGTTGCAGATATGCAGATGGCAGGAAAAGGGCGAAGGGGCCGCGTCTGGAAATCGCCATCCGGGAGCAGTATCTATATGACGATATTGTTGTATCCGGATATTCCGCCTGTAAAAGCGCCACAGCTTACACTGATCATGGCGATTGCCGTGGCAGAAGGAATCCGGGAGGTTACCGGTCTTGAGACAAAGATTAAGTGGCCGAATGATATCGTTGTGAATGGAAAGAAAATCTGTGGTATCCTGACAGAGATGAGTACAGAGATCGATTACATCAATCATGTAGTGATCGGAGTGGGAATTAATGTGAATCAGGATACGTTCCCTGATGATATTAAGGAAACTGCCTCATCACTTAAGATGGAACTCGGAAAGCGCATAAAGCGTTCCGGGCTGATCGCAGCAGTAATGAAAATCTTTGAAAAATATTATGAGATCTTTCAGGAGACAGAAGATCTGTCAGGATTGCAGGAACTTTATAATTCCATGCTGGTGAATAAGGACCGGGAGGTCAAGGTCCTGGAACCGGGGAATGAATATAAAGCATATGCTATCGGCATCAATCAGACCGGAGAACTGATTGTAAGAACGCCGGATGGAAAAGAGAAAGAAATCTATGCCGGAGAGGTATCAGTTAGAGGAGTATATGGATATGTATGATGGAAAAGTAGTGCTTTGCGGTGCTAATTCATATGAAGAAAAGTATTATCTGAATCCGGATTTTGAACAGCTTCCGGATGATGTGAAGAATGAACTGAAGATTATGTGCGTATTGTATGTGCATGACGTAGGGGGAATCCTTACGCTGGTGTTTGAAGAAGATGGAGAATTATGCTTTGAGGTATCGACCGAGGAATTTGATCCGATGTTCGATGAGATCGGAAGCCAGCTTAAGATCAAGCAGCTGCAGAGAGAGAAACAGGATCTTCTGCAGGCATTGCAGTTATATTATAAAGTATTCTTCCTGGGCGAAGAGATAAACAGCGAAGAGTAACCAGAAGGCAGCAGACAAAACAGGAGGAGAAAGATGCTTCTTGTAATCGATGTAGGAAACACAAATATTACACTTGGTGTGTTTGACAAAGAAGAATTATTTGGTACATTCCGTATGAAGACAAAGCAGCCGAGAACATCGGATGAATATGGAATTACTTTACAGGAACTCGTAGAAAGACATGGGATTGAAAGTTCCAAGATCAATGCAGTGATCATTGCATCCGTAGTACCGGATGTGATGCATTCACTTGGCAGTGCGATCATCAAATACTTCGGCGTAAAACCGGTGGTTGTATCTGCTGGAATTAAGACCGGAATCCGCATTGTCACAGAGAATCCGAGACAGGTCGGTCCGGACCGCATTGTAGATGCAGTCGGTGCGTATACTTTATACGGAGGACCAACAATTGTTGTGGATTTTGGAACAGCAACAACATTTGACGTGATCGGTCCGGACGGAACATTTGAAGCAGGTGTGATCGCACCTGGAATCAGGACTTCGGCACAGTCTCTCTGGGGAGAGGCAGATATGCTTCCGGCAATAGAGATCCGCAAACCGAAATCAATTCTTGCAAAAGAGACAATTACGGCAATGCAGGCCGGCCTTGTATACGGACAAATCGGTCAGACGGAATATATTATCAGACGAATGAAAGAAGAATCCGGATATCCGAATGCGAAAGTAGTGGCAACCGGCGGACTTGGCAAGATAATTGCAAATGAGACCGATATGATCGATGTGTATGATTCACAGCTTACGTTAAAGGGACTTCGGTTCATTTACGAAAAAAATAAAAAAAATAAATAATCTGCAGTGTTGACAGTGTAGACTTGCAAAGAAATATGCAGCACTATATATCAAGAAAGCTTCGTTTATGAATGTTAGGGGCTGTCTTATCTGATATATAGTGCTGTGTGTTTCTTGAAAAAATTACAGATAATTGTAATCTGAGTGTGATAACAGGAGTAGAAAAATGAAAATCGGGAATGTTAATCTGGCAAATCCATATATACTCGCACCGATGGCGGGAGTAACGGATCTGCCTTTCAGACTTTTATGTAAAGAACAGGGAGCAGGGCTTCTCTGTATGGAAATGATCAGTGCAAAAGCTTTGCAATATAAGAATAAAAATACAAAAGCATTGCTGGCAATCCATCCGGATGAGTATCCGGTGTCATTGCAGCTTTTTGGATCGGATCCGAAGATTATGAGCGAGATGGCAAAGATGATAGAAGAACTGCCATTTCAGATCCTGGATATTAATATGGGATGCCCGGTGCCAAAAGTAGTGCGGAATGGAGAGGGATCCGCACTTATGAAGAATCCAGAGCTGGTACATGAGATCGTATCGGCAGTATCAAAGGCAATTAAAAAGCCGGTAACGGTGAAGATCAGAAAAGGATTCGACGATGATAATATCAATGCTGTGGAGATCGCAAAGATTATCGAAGATGCAGGAGGTGCAGCTGTTGCAGTACACGGACGGACAAGAGAACAATACTATTCCGGAAAAGCAGACTGGGATATCATCCGTCAGGTCAAGGAGGCTGTATCCATTCCGGTGATTGGAAACGGTGATGTGACTTCCGGAGAGATGGCACTTCAGATGAGAAGAGAAACAGGCTGTGACGGTGTGATGATCGGAAGAGGTGCACAGGGGAATCCATGGATATTCCACGAACTCCAGGAATACGAAAGGACCGGTGTTGTTCCGCCGAGACCGACCCCGGAGAAGATCAAAGAGACGATGCTAAGACATGCAAAACTGCAGATTGAATTTAAAGGAGACTTCATCGGAATCAGGGAGATGCGTAAGCATGTCGCCTGGTATACAAAAGGAATGAAAGGTTCTGCAAAACTCAGGGATGCGATCAATCAGGTGGAATCTTATGAGGAACTGGAAGTACTTCTGGACAAAGCAATCGTATAATGTACAAAAATGCTGAAAATAAAGGAAAAACGGGTACTTGCAGGTGATAAAAAGATTGACATAAAACATGCATTTATGTATAATAATGAAATTGTGAAAGTATCATTATTCTATGACAGATTAATTATTCAGATAGATGATTCAGGCATAAAAATGTCAGAGTAATATGGAACAGAAAAAGGAGCAGGAGACAGATGGAAGCAAAGAAAAAATTACTTACTTATGCTGGTTTAAAAGCACTGGAAGATGAACTTGAGAACCTCAAGGTTGTAAAACGTAGAGAGATCGCCCAGAAGATCAAAGAAGCAAGAGAACAGGGAGATTTATCAGAGAATGCAGAGTACGATGCAGCAAAAGATGAACAGAGAGACATTGAAGCACGTATCGAAGAACTGGAAGCAATTCTTAAGAATGCAGAAGTTGTAGTAGAAGACGAAGTTGATTTTAATAAGATTAATATCGGATGTACGGTAAAAGTATTCGACATCACATTTGATGAAGAGATGGAATTCAAACTGGTTGGTTCTACAGAAGCGAACAGTCTGGAAGGAAAGATTTCCAATGAATCACCGGTTGGCCAGGCATTGATGGGCAAACAGATCGGAGATGTCGTAACTGTAGAGACGCAGGCTGGAGTAATGGAGTACAAGGTACTGGATATCAGCCGTTCATTATAACATTATAAAATAAGAGACAGACGGGCATCCGTCGAAGAATAACCAGAATACATGACTCAGGCCTCTCTCACACGGGAGGTCTGAATTCGGATAAGGAAGGAGAATAAAAAAGTGGCTAAGCAGCAGAACAACGGACAGGAACAGGACGTGAACCAGTTAAGAAAGGTTCGACGTGAGAAATTAGCAGACCTTCAGCAGAATGGAAAAGATCCATTTCAGATTACAAAATTCAATCAGACACATCACTCATTGGAAGTGAAGAGTCTGTATGAAGCACATGAAGCAGAACTTTTAAAAGACCACCAGACACCAGACGTAGAGGGAATGGATGAAGAACAGGCAAAAGAGGTTCTGAAGAAAGATTATGAAGAGAGAAGAAGCATCATGGATGCCAATCCAATCCACGTAGCAATCGCAGGACGTATGATGTTCAAGAGAGTTATGGGTAAAGCTTCTTTCTGTAACATTCAGGATCTTCAGGGAAGCATCCAGGTATATGTTGCAAGAGATGCGATCGGAACAGACTCTTACACAGATTTCAAACGTTCTGACATCGGTGATATTTTCGGATTAGAAGGATTTGCATTCAGAACAAGAACCGGAGAGATCTCTATCCATGCAGAGAAGATGACACTTCTTTCCAAGAGCTTACAGATCCTTCCGGAGAAGTTCCACGGATTAACAGATACAGATACACGTTACCGTCAGAGATATGTAGACCTGATCATGAATCCAGAGTCAAAAGAGACATTTATCAAACGTTCTAAGATCCTCAAAGAGATCCGTAACTTCTTAGACGGACGTGGATTCATGGAAGTAGAGACTCCAATGCTGGTAAGCAACGCAGGTGGAGCAGCTGCAAGACCATTCGAGACACATTACAATGCGCTGAATGAAGATGTGAAACTCCGTATTTCTCTGGAATTGTACCTGAAGAGACTGATCGTCGGAGGACTTGAGAGAGTATATGAGATCGGACGAGTATTCCGTAATGAAGGTGTAGATACACGTCACAATCCGGAATTCACACTGATGGAATTATATCAGGCATATACAGACTATGAGGGAATGATGGAACTGACAGAGAGTATGTTCCGTTACCTCGCAGAAAAAGTGTGCGGAAGCGCAGTTATCAGCTACAACGGAACAGTTATCGATATGGCAAAACCATTCGAAAGAATTTCTATGATCGATGCTGTTAAGAAGTATGCAGGTGTTGATTTTGCAGAAGTTAAGACAGACGAAGAAGCTAAAGCATTAGCAGATGAGCATCATGTAGAATATGAAGAACGTCACAAGAAGGGTGACATCCTGAACCTCTTCTTTGATGAGTTCTGTGAAGAGAAGATGATTCAGCCAACATTTGTAACAGATCATCCAATCGAGATTTCACCACTGACAAAGAAGAATCCGGAAGACCCGAATTATGTAGAGCGTTTTGAGTTGTATGTATACGGACGTGAGATGTGTAATGCATACTCAGAGTTAAATGATCCGATTGATCAGAGAGAACGTTTTGCAGCACAGGAAGAAGCATTTGCAGCCGGTGATGAAGAGGCAAACCACACAGATGAAGATTTCCTGAATGCACTGGAAATCGGTATGCCGCCAACAGGTGGAATCGGATACGGAATCGATAGACTGGTAATGCTGCTGACAGATGCTCAGGCTATTCGTGATGTGTTATTATTCCCGACAATGAAGTCACTGGACGCTGACAAGAAAGCTTCCAAGACTTCCGAAGCAGCTCCGGCAGAGGCTGAAAAAACAGTTGAGAAGATTGATTTTTCCAAAGTAAAAGTTGAGCCATTATTTGAAGAAATGGTTGATTTCGATACTTTCAGCAAGTCTGATTTCAGAGCTGTAAAGGTAAAAGCATGTGAAGCAGTTAAGAAATCCAAGAAGCTGTTACAGTTCACTCTGGATGACGGAACAGGCACAGATCGTACGATTTTAAGCGGTATTCATGCTTATTACGAGCCGGAAGAACTGGTTGGAAAGACCTTAATTGCAATCACCAACCTGCCACCGAGAGCCATGATGGGAATTGAATCTTGTGGAATGCTTCTCAGTGCAATTCATGAGGAAGAGGGCGAAGAAAAACTTCATCTTCTGATGGTTGATAACCACATTCCGGCTGGTGCAAAGCTGTACTAAAATTAAATATTAAATGTCTAAAACCATGATGTCAGACCGCATTTGACAACAATTTGACAACAAAATTTGGGATAATAATGAATCGTTATGAAGCATGACGAATTTCAGGTGAAAGGACACAGGTTTGGCAATGAAGTAAGAGCACTTCTTAGAGTTAATCTAAGAGGTGCTTTTTTGCGTTGCATATCAAAGAGGCGCCAGTGGCGCGTCTGATGATTCGGCCCTGGAAAGTTATATCCCGGCAGTCAGCTTCTGTAAAACAGCAAATCTAATTTTGGAGGAAAACATCATGGGTAAAAGTTATAAACCAATTACAAGTATGAAGGAAGTACCAGAGCAGCTTAGAAAATTACGCCGACAGTATCTGCGTTATCAACAGGCAGAGATTATTTACAGCATTTCTCATAAGAAACTTTTTGAACTCGCCAGTGATGCAGGTGCAATTTACAGAATAGATGGAACCGTATTGATTAACCGGGATATTTTTGATGACTATCTGGAGCGTTTTCATGAACCGGCAACAGGAAATGATAAGGAGAAGAAGACGGATGAGCGGTAATGTATGGATGTTTTCAGATGAAATCGATGATGAAGATCTGGAATTTATGCGCCATGATTACGTGACCTATAACATGGCGTGCGAATACTACAGACTGGGAATCAAACCCGTTGTCCGTATGGCACATGAAGCAGGGGCAGTATATAAAATTGGGAAAAAGGTGTTGATTCGAAGAAGTATATTTGAAGCATATCTGAGAGAGAAGAGAAAGATTTGATGGAGGAGAAGAACATGAGCAATCAGAGAAAAATACTACATGATGACAGGAATGGATTAGATTATGTGTTGGTAGGAGATTATTACCTGCCAGTGCTATCATTACCGGAAGAAACCAGACCGATTGGGTACTGGGGAATGCTTCGAAAAGAATATATGAAAAACTATAAATCAGGTATGTATTCTTATCTTCTGTTGACTGGGAAATTGGACAGCTATCTGGCAGATCTGAATGAACAGGCACAGGAACGGTATGAATTGATTGAGGCACAAATACGAAGTGCGGAGGGAGTTACAGAGGAATTAAAAGCATGTAATCCTATGGAGTGGGTGCGACAGTGTAATAATGTCGAGAATCGTGTGCAGGAAATTGTATTGAGTGAATTGGTATATGTATAGGAGGAGCGTATGAGATACAGGATTGAATATGCTGATGGAAGATGTTGCAATTTCGCAAACAGCAGAAAAGATTTACTGGATTGGTTGAAACTTCTGAAAGATGAACAGATTGTTGATATCCGTAAAATCTATAAAAGCGGTGTTACAGATTTAGTTCTGGATAGTTACCGAAGATATTTAAAATAGTGAAGGGGTAGATGAAGATGTTGAAGCATATATGAGCCAGCACCGTCATGATACAGACATACAGGAATTGAAAACATATTTTACAAGTGTGATAGACTGGATTTCTGGTGTATTTAGTGATGTGGAAAGTGAAATGCGTGGGATTGAGTGGGGAAGATTATTTGAAACTTATCATAACCAACCATATGATCCGGTGGAAGCAGGAAGCGGCACATAAGGAAGCACCGAAAGTAAGAGAAGATAAAGCCAGATAGATGTGAGGACGTGGGAGAAATCCTGCGTCCTTTTTTAATGCGGATAAATATGATAGATGGTAAATAGTGTGTTGTTATTACTCGGTCAACCGACTATGATATATAGTGAATATTTTGTAGAAGATAGAATGTCTGGTGACAGATGAAAAGCAGCATAAAGAATAGCGGTGAAATTCAAACAAAGGAACCTTACATCAAATGTAAGTGGTGTATTTATGCTTTGTGTAGTAAAATTTTAATTGTAAAAAAGTATGAACAAAAAAGAGGTGTTAAGAATGGATTATACAAAAAAACTTTTAGAAGTACGCGACCTGCACAAAGCATATTCCAAAGAGGGCGTTCCCACAAAAGCACTAAACGGAATTACCTTTGATGTTCTAAGTGGCGAATATTTGGGAATTATGGGAGCCAGCGGTTCCGGGAAAACAACATTATTAAATTGTATTGCTACGGTCATTAAACCTACCTCTGGACAAATTTTGCTCTCCGGGGCGAATATAAGTGCCTTTGACGGTGCTAAGTTAGCGGAATACCGTGGAAATAGAATTGGTTATCTGTTTCAAGACTTTGCTTTGCTTGATAATTTGACAGGCAGAGAAAATATTCTGTTGCCCTTATCCATTCACAATATAGATAGTTCCATAGCCGAAAAGCACCTAAATGATATAGCCGGATTTCTTGGAATTACTGATGTTCTTTCAAAGTTTCCGGCGCAAATGTCCGGCGGTCAAAAGCAGCGTGTAGCCGCAGCCCGTAGTTTGATTTCTAATCCAGATATTATTTTGGCTGATGAGCCGACAGGCGCATTAGACACAAAAGCTGCACGGTTGCTTATGGAAAAATTACAGGAAGTCAACCAAGTGCAAGGACGTACCATTTTAATGGTTACGCATGACCCTAACGCAGCAAGTTTCTGTTCCCGCATTTTGTTCATACAGGACGGCGTTATTTTCCATGAATTGCGTCGCAAAGTTCCGACAGAAACACGGGAAGAATTTTATGCGCGCATATTACAGGTAATGGCGCAAATGGGAGGAGGGAGCGCAAATGTTCTTTAACCTTGCATGGAGAAATTCCAAACGTAGCCGCAATGAAAATCTGATTTACTTTCTGACAATGGTAACGGCGGTAGCGGCATTTTACATTGTGCTTTCTCTCGGAGCGCAGGACGTTATACGCTTTTTAAGCAGCCTTGAAAGCGATGCCGTGGAACGGCTGCTTACAAACCTTTTACCTACTGTCTATGTTTGTGCATTATTATTTGTATTTTTCCTTGTAGTATTTGCAAATAAGTATCAGCTCGAATGTCGCAGCCGGGAACTAGGATTATATTTGATGTTTGGTATGACAAAGACCCGATTATTTACGCAAATTATGACGGAGGGGCTTATCACTTCACTTGTCGCCCTCTTGGGTGGACTTATCTGCGGTGGTTTTCTATCCGAAGTTATCAGCCTTGCAACGGCACGTTTAGTCGGACACGGTGTTATTGCACATCAATCAAGTTTTTCATTAAGCGCAGTTTTCTTTACGATATTGGGATTTTTAATCATCCAATGTGTGGCGTTGTTTATACTATGCGGAAAATTGTTTAAGAAAGAAGTCCACCAACTGCTTTATGGAGAAATGGGAAAAAAACAACACACGGGCAGCACACACGGAAGTTTGCTATCCCTTGTAATTGGTACGGCAGTTTTACTTGTTGCATACTGGGTTGTCATAGAACACTTCATGACTGGCGGTGGTGTAATGCTGCTTGTTGCTGTCCTGCTTGGAATTGTTGGAACAATTCTTTTTATCCGAGGCATTGCCCGGCTTTTAAGTATAGTAGCTGCTTCTAACAAACGGAAAGCGACAAATGGACTTTATGTATTTACTTTGCGACAGCTTCACGAGAATGTTGTTTATAAATATATTTCAATTAGTGTTGCGTCTATTCTGATGATGCTTACCATTATGTTTATTGCAAATGGTTCTGCAACTATTATGTCGCATGGGAATGAATTAACAAGAACTTCTGCTGTTTATGATTTTACAGTAATGGGCGAAGAACAGAATGTTGAGCAATACCTTTCCGACGACCAAATGCGAGTTTATGTAGCTAATCTTAACCGTATGGAAACAGGGAACATGAAACGTCCTGCTTCCGGGGAAATGAAATCCTTTGTTGACTGGTCTGTATTAAGAAAAGAGATTGTTCAAAACTTGCCAGAGGGTGTAATAGACCCTGCGACACAAGAAGCTGCCAGTTACGAATTTGGTTCACATCAACCCGCAGCCCTTAATCTGCTTGGATTTATTGATACGGGGAGTGTTTCTCCTTATATGCTCCCAGTTTCATCATATAATCGCCTGTTGGAAGCCGCAGGAGAAAAGCAAATAAATCTTGAAAATGACGAAGCTGTTTTTTACCTCAACCCGGACTTTTTAGAAGATGAACAGGAAGATACCGTTGCTCTGTTAGACAGGATTGCAGAGAACGCACAGACAAGCGGTAATGCGTTGATTTCCATTGACAAAAAGTCAGTTACACTTGTTCCGTCTGTACCGATGAAAGGACTTACTGCTGATGAAAATGTTAAAATTGTAACCGCATTGATTGTTTCCGACGAGATATATCATAACTATGTAGACCCGGACACCTGTTCTGTATATTGGAATTTCTGTATTCCGAATGAGATTGTAGAAGCAAACGGACTGATGCTGTCCGTTATGGAAGCACGCGATTTGCTGAAGCCGTCCGGTCTGTATTACGAAAGCTATCTTGATAATTTCGGGCGGCAACTATTTTATCTTATCTCCGGGAGTTACATGACTTTATATATGGGCTTTATGCTATTGATTATCGCGTGTGCATTGCTTGCTTTGCAATTCTTAACACAAATGCAATCGACAAAATCAAGATATTTGACACTCTCAATTTTGGGTGCGAGGCGAGAACAGATAAAACGGTCAATTTATAAACAAGTTTTATGGTATTTTCTACTCCCCCTAATGTTGGCTTGTATAAGTGGTACGGTTGGTCTTTATGCAATGCAGCAGCATTTATACTCTGACAGCACAAGGATCGGGCAATCTTATCCGTTGTTGATTATTATGGCATTTACTGTCGTTCTTATTATGGCAATTTACGGTGTGGCTGTTGCGCGGACAGCTACACGGGAAATCGGAAAAATAAATTACAAGCCTAATTCATAACAGGCTTACGTGAAAGGAGGTGGTCGTATTGGCACGAATTATGGTAGTTGAAGATGATGTTTATATGCGGGAAGAACTGACGGATTTATTGAGAAAGTCGGGGTATGAAACAGCCTCGTTATTTGATTTTGAAAACGCAATACCGGAAATTACAGAGTATTCCCCCGATTTGGTTTTACTCGACATAAATCTTCCATTTCATTCCGGCTTTGAAATCTGCAAAGAATTAAAAGCAAAGCAGCTTGGAACAGTGTTGGTATTGACAGCAAGAGATAAATTGCAGGACGAACTTCACGCATTAGGATTGGGAGCTGATGACTACTTAACAAAGCCGTGTAATATAGAGCGCCTGCTTGCCCGCATTAAAAATTTATTACGACGCAAAGAGGAACAGATACGGCAAGGCTTACTGGACGGGAACGGATTTTTACTTGACCCAAACACCTTTACAATTTATGTGGGGAAGAGTTCTTCCCTCATGCCACCCAATGAGGGAAAAATATTGCTTGCGCTTTTGAAGAAAAGCCCTAATCTTGTTACCAAACATGAGCTGTGCAACGTGCTTTGGGGAACGGAAGAATGCATTGACGAAAATGCGCTGCAAGTAACTTTTACGCGATTGAGGAAAACGCTCCGTGAATTTGGTCTTGAAGAACGGATAGAAACAGTACGCGGACAAGGCTACCGCTTGAAAGAGCAGGTGCGATTATGAAGAAGCTAAAAATATTTTTAACCTATATTTCCTCTAATCGTGTATGGATTATCACACTTGCCTGTTTGGACGTATTCTTTATATTCCTTGCCTGGCTGGCTAATCCAGATTATTTTATCAATTATGTTGCATTGATCATTTTCGTATCATTTGCCACACTTGCTATCCCGCTTGCTATATCAATCAGAAAACGCAACAAGACAGACGCTATTTTTCGGCGTTTTCTATTGGAGCCAGACGATACCAACGAATACTTACTGTGTGAAGCTGTTCCCGCAGTATTACGCCCTTATATCTGTGAATTGGGGCAGCATTTGAGGACGCAGCAGGAATATATCAACGAACAGAAAATTACAGTTACAGATTATCAACACTACATTGAAAATTGGGTACATGAAATCAAAAAGCCGCTATCCCTTATGACCTTGCTACTGGACAATCGAAAAGATGAAATGTCCCCTTTGGTTCATACCCGTATGCTGTATGTACGCGACCATACCCGACAGGATATAGAACAAATTCTATACTTTTCAAGGCTTGGGGCTACTCATAAGGATTACTTTTTTGAGCCGCTTTCAATTCTTGAAATTTGTCGTGAAGCAGTTGAAGATAATTTAACGCTTCTTGAAGAAGCTGGATTTTCTGTTGAATATACCGAAAACGATGCTCAAGTGATTTCTGACAAAAAAGGTTTGATGTTCATTTTAGGACAGATAATCAGCAATAGTGTGAAATATACGGGGAACAATCCTGCTCCTCGACTTCTCTTTTCCATTGCTGATAGTGCGGATAATGAACAGATTTCTTTATCTATGAAAGACAACGGCACAAGCATACCGTTGTCTGACTTACCTTTTGTTTTCGACAAGGGGTTTACTGGAGATACGGGCAGTTACCTTAGTCGTTCTACGGGTATGGGGTTATACCTTGTTCAGAAAATGGCAACTGACCTGTCTATCACGGTGGAGCTAAAAAACAATTCTTGCGGTGGAACAACTGTAACCTTGACGTTCCCGAAAGTGGAGCGTCCATTTGGGAGGTAATGAAATGCAGTTACAAAACGAAACAATAAAAGAGCGCACACCAATAAAAGGCTTGCTCATTGATTGGTTGATTATATTTGGAACATATCTTTTTATCCGTGTATTCTTCGCCCTCTTTGGGCTTCATCAGAATATTGTCATTTTGGGCTGTTGCCTTGCGGTATTGCCATATCTTTTGGGGGCAGTATATTTACAGAAATCCCACAAGCAATGTCCATTATGGCTTTCTGCATCGGCTATTTTAATACCGTCCATTGTTGAAAAAATAGCGATATATTTATTTGGTGCGTACTTATACAATTTAAGCCCGATAAATGTTTTAGGAGTTATGGAAGCGATTAAGAGTAACGCATCATACACAAACTTCATTAAAAATCAATCAGCACAGAATTTAATCAATCTATCATATTTGAATTGGACATACATTCTATGCAGTATAGCTATTTCTGTTTTGGTTATCTTGCTTTTAAATCAGACAAAACAGAAAAGTAATAAAGGATAAAGAGAACTTTATGAAAGTGACATAGTATAAAACATCTGCCACTCGACGGCAAAAGAAAAAAAAACGTCGCACAGCAAATATATAGGGTTAATTGTGAGATGAAAATATGAGAAATTAGCTGTATTTGATATATCTGAATCCGGCAGAGAGATTGGAGAAAAGTTGATACTTTTGCTTGATGAAAGACAACGGAAAGAACTTGCACAGTATTCGCCATATATTGCAATACCAAAGGTGTCTTCGCAAAACAGAAGATATATTCCGATGGATTATCTTGAAGGAGAAATAATTCCAGGCGATAAACTTTTTACAATGCCGTCAGCCACAAGTTACGAGTTTGGAATACTAATGTCCAATGTTCATATGGCATGGACCAGAGCAGTATGTGGTCGACTAAAGAGTGATTATAGTTATTCTAATATGATTGTTTATAATAATTTCCCTTGGCCTTCTCCAACAAATGATCAAAAGGAAAAGATAAGAAAAACGGCACAGGCTATCTTGAATGCTAGAGCACTTTATACAGATAGCAATCTTGCAGATCTTTATGATCCTTTGACAATGCCAACAGAATTACTGAAAGCACATAAAGCAAATAACAGAGCAGTGATGCATGCTTATGGATTTAGCATTAAAATGTCAGAAGCAGACTGTGTTGCTGAATTAATGAGAATGTATCAGAAATTGACAAAAGAAAAATAATGATTACCCCAAAGGGCATTAACCATAAGTGGTTAGTGCCTATTTTTTTGCTTTTTTTCAAAATCATCTGACTTTATACATTCTGCCACATGTGATTAGTGGAAAAATGATTTTTCAAGAAAATCCATGTCCTCACGTTCTCTGGAATATGCAACTAGCGAAGAAGTATTTCATTTATGTACAAAAAACTTGCAAAAAGGGGTTGGTAAATACCATTTCCAACGCTTTATAGGTAGAGGAATAATTATTTTTCAAAATTTCCCAAAATCATGTCCGATTTTGTCGCTCCCAATACAGAGTATATGAAGGGACTAACGAAAGTAAAAGAAAAAATGATAAAAATGTAAAAAAATATCACGAATCTTTTGCATCTTGCAAAGTCATTTGACTTTAGTAATTAGAGGACGTTTTGGAATGTTCCTTTGTTGAACCTTGACAATTGATAAGTGCACCCTGAAAGCCTACCAGGAGTTCTGCCATGACCTTTCTTTTTCTGAAAGCAAGCGGAATCATAATGACACTCCCGATGATGGGCGGTTGATCAAAGCCTTATGATCAGTGACCTGTGTATGCAGGCAGAGGCAGTCTGAGACGGCTGCAGGTGACAGGGAAACGCACAATAGACCGCTGATGCAACAAGTAACTAATAACAATGATTAAAGGGTATCATACCCGGAAAGGACGTAAAAACTATGAATAGAGTGATTTTAATGGGAAGACTGACAAAGAATCCGGAGATCAAATATGCCGGAAAAGATAATGATATGGCAGTAGCAAGATATACACTGGCGGTAAACAGAAGATATAAACGTGACGGTGAACAGGAAGCGGATTTTATTTCCTGTGTCACATTCGGAAAGAGTGCAGAGTTTGCACAGAAATATCTTCACAAGGGAATGAGGATTGTGATTGGCGGTCGTATCAGCACTGGCAATTATAAGGACAAGGACGGGAAAACAATTTATACTACAGATGTGATCGTGGAAGAACATGAATTTGCCCAGAACAAGGATAATGGTGTTGGAGCTGATTCATCGGAAACACCGAAAACAGATAAGGACGGATTTATGGAAGCACCGGAAGGTGAGGTTCCATTCGACTAAACCGAAGTAAATGGTTGGAGAGGTTGCCCTTTGTCGGGGCATCCTCTTTTCCATTTTACAGAAGACATCAAAAATTACAGGTATTCAACCTAACGAAATCGTGATATAATCAAAATATGTTCAGATGAAAAATATGGAGGTTGCTTATGGGCGTAAGTTATAACAGATTATGAAAAATGCTCATAGATAAAAATATGAAGCGGATAGAGATGCAGTACCTCACCGGGATCAGTGGAAATATTCTTGCCAGGATGGGAAAAAACCAGTATGTATCAATGGAGACGATTGAGAAGATCTGCAAGAAGCTGGACTGCACCGTTGATGAGATGCTGGAATTTACAGATGATGAGTAACAAGAGCAGACATGTCAAATTATTAAAACTGGAAGAATGCTTCAGAAGTCGAAAAAAGAAATTGAAAAAAGATAACACGCCGGATACGGCATAAATCTCTTAGCAACGCTAAGAGCGCACTTCTATACAGGCAATTCCATCTGCCTGTATCGTGCGACCTGCGGTGCTGTTCCCGGTTTCAAGAAATCTCAAACCGGGAAATACAGCGAAATCAGAGATTTCGTACAAGGGGAAGCTCCCCTTGCGGCACAGATGCCTATCCCTGATAAAGTTTGTGACTGAATATTTCAGATATAGACATATAAGGGGAAAGAAAGTGTGAAATCAAAATTTGTGGAGAGATTTTATGATTAGAAAAGCAATACTAAAAGATGTTAATTCGATTGAAGATACTTACAATGAGCATTTCCAGTATGAACTGAATCATACAGCCTTTACTGTATTTAAGAAAGGGGTTTATCCAACGAAAGATGATGCAGAACGGGCTATTTATGCTGGTGCTTTGTTTGTATATGAAGAAAACGGAACAATTGTTGGAAGTATCATTATTGATAAAGTTCAACCAATAGAATATGCAACTATTCCTTGGAAAGAAAAATTATCTGAAGATGAGGTAATGGTAATTCACCTTTTAATGGTACGTCCGAGTATGTCTGGTAAAGGAATTGCATCATCACTAATAAAATTCGCTACAGAATTAGCACAAAAAAATAGTTGCAGGGCACTACGTTTGGATACAGGAAGTCAAAATATTCCTGCGCTATCTTTGTATCAAAAAAATGGATTTGAAATAATTGCTAGTGCTTCTAAAAAAGTTGGAGATGTAATTGCACACAAAAACCATCTTTTTCTCGAAAAGATATTGTAGTTCGTAAATTCCAGTTGTGCGCCCAGCTAAGGGTGTGTAGTCAAGCCGGTGGGATTCCGGTTT